>MDTA01122412.1_pt1 | contig 19964 bp, 22 predicted proteins | sample 811151 | NCBI WGS metagenome assembly MDTA01 (sample SAMN05326648, study PRJNA326480) | marine metagenome | isolation source: seawater | place: Indian Ocean: South | collected 2010 | reverse complement strand
TAAGCTCCATTGGGGAAGATTTGATCTTTATCAATTTAGCTGAAGAAGTTGTCGGAAAAATAAAAAGAAAAGAGTTTAAAGATAATCTTCCCTCAGAAGGAGAAAATATAACTTCTCTTGTAACGTCGATTGATAGAAAAAATAGACAAGTAAACTTATCTGTTTTTGCATTAGAAAAATCTCAAGAAAAGGAACTTATTAAAGAAAATATATCCAAAAATAAACAAATCGAATCAGAAACCAAAACTTCAATAGGTGATCTTATTCAAGAAGAATTAAGTGACTCTTCTAAAGATTAAATGAAGAAATCTGATTTCGTCCATTTACTTTCTGAAAACCTTAAAAATTACAGCGAGATGGATGTAAGTCTTTCAGCTGACTTGATTCAAAAAGCGATTATCGAATCCCTAAAAAAGAGAAACAGAGTTGAAATCAGAGGCTTTGGGTCATTTTGTGTGAGAGATAGAAAATCTATAAGAGCTAGAAATCCCAAATCAGGTGAGTCTATAGAACTCCCTAAAAGATCCATACCCTTTTTTAGAGCTTCAAAGTTATTGAAAAAAAGAGTCAACTAGGTTGTGTTAAAATAAGGCATGAAGTATTTTTATTTCATTCTCTTAATCCTTCTTATTACATTCCTTTTTATATTTTCGAATATTAATCCAAGCATCATTATGTTGGATTTATTTTTTGTGAAAATTGAAGGTATATCAGTTGGATTTTCCATGATTTTTTCTGTTCTTATTGGAGCTATTATTTCCTTAATTCTTCAGTTGCCTAGGTTACTTAGACGAAATTCAAAAGCTCTCAATGCCAAAGAAGATGAAAATCCTTAAACGAAAGCAAATTATTGTAGCTTTAGATTATGATTCCTCTAAAGAAGCAAACTCAATTGCAAAACTTTTGGATCCCGAAATTTATAGATTAAAGATTGGAAAACAATTATTTACTGCGGAAGGACCTAAAATTATAGAAAATTTCAACAAACAAGGTTTTGAAATCTTTTTAGACTTAAAGCTTCATGATATTCCCAATACAGTTTATAAGGCCTTAAAAAACATACTTAAACATGATATTTGGATGACAAATATCCATTTGCTTGGGGGAGAAGACATGATACAGGCTGCAAAAGAAGCCAGAGAAAGTATAAAAAGCAAAGCTCTTTTAATTGGTGTATCGGTCCTTACTAGTCTTAGTGAAAAAAATATAAAAAATATGGGTTTCGAAATGAAAATTCCTGAATTAGTAAAAAATCTTTCAATGAGCGCAAAGCAAAACAATATCGATGGTGTAGTGTGTTCAGCCAAAGAAGTTCCTGAAATCAAAAGAAATTTTGGCGAAAACTTTTTAACAGTAACTCCTGGAATTAGAATTCAGCAGAAAAGTGATGACCAATCTAGAGTGGCAACTTTAGAAGAAGCTATAAGGATTGGAAGTGATTATATCGTTTTAGGAAGAGAAATAACTGCTTCAGAAAATATTTCTAAAATGATAAAAAAAGTTGAATCATATATAATTTAAGATATGGATAATAATTGGCATGTTGTTAAAGAGGACGATAGGTATGTTGTTCTTGATAATAGCTCTTTATCAAAACTCGTACCTAGTATTACCAAATTAAATCCAAACAAAAGCACATCTGGGCATAAACATGAGGGCCAAGAAGAAGTTTATGTTTTTTATAAAGGAATAGGAATAATGCAAATTGATGATTCAAAATTTGAAGTCAAGCAAGGAGACGTTATCCCAGTTCCAGATGGTGCGTTTCATAGAGTCTTTAATGAATCTAATGAAATTTTAGAATTTGCTGCGATATTTAATGGTGAAAGGCATACTGAAGACAAACCCAATTAGCAAAATCTCCATCCCAAAATATACATTAATAGCGTTTTTTCTAACTTTATTATTTTCTTTCTCTCCATTCGTTAAGGCTGAGTCTTATGCTGTTGCAACAAGGCATCACCTTGCAACAGATATTGGAATGAAGGTTTTAGAAGAAGGAGGCAATGCCATTGACGCAGCTGTAGCAGTAGCATTCGCATTAGCTGTAGTAAATCCATCAGCTGGTAATCTTGGCGGAGGGGGTTTCATGTTATTGCATTTAGCAGAAACAAACGAAACTCTATCCCTTGACTATAGGGAAAGAGCTCCACTTAAGTCTTCTGAAAGAATGTTTCAGGATGATTCCGGAAAAGTCATCAAAGGACTGAGTTTAAATTCTATTTTGGCTTCAGGAGTTCCTGGCACAGTATCGGGTATGTTTTATGCCTCAGAAAAGTTTGGGACAATGAATATTAAAACTTTAATCAATCCATCAATTAATCTTGCAAGAAAAGGTTTTGTATTATCAGATTTTCAGGCAAAAAATCTAAATAAATATAAACAAAAGTTTTCAAAAGACAAAGAAGCAAAAAAAATTTTCACAAGGCCAAATGGGTTTTATGAAGGGGATATTTTAATTCAAAAAAATCTTGCTAGAACTTTAGAGAGAATTGCTAAAAATGGAAAAGAAGAATTTTACGAAGGTTATACAGCAAAAAGAATTGCTAATTTTTTTAAAAACAATGGAGGCATTTTAAGTTTACAAGACTTAAATCAATATGAGTTAAGGATACTTAAACCTATTTGTGGGAAGTATAGGATTTATAAAATTTGTTCCATGGGCCCGCCAAGTTCTGGAGGAATTGCTTTAATTCAGATTTTAAATATTCTTGAAAACTTTGACTTGAGAAAGCTAGATCATAACTCAGAGGAATATTTAAAAATTTTAATTTCTTCCATGGATTATGCATATAAAGATAGAGCTAAATTTCTGGGAGACCCAGATTTTTTTAAAGTACCTCAAGATTTGCTTACTTCAAAAAAATACGCTGACAAAATACATCAGTTAATTCTAGAAAAAAAATTTCCTTCAAAAGAAAATATCAAAATAGTAGAAGGAGAAGAAACAACACATTTTTCTATCGTGGATAAGTGGGGTAATGCAGTTAGTAATACTTATACTTTAAATACCGCCTATGGATCTGGAATTATTCCTACAGAAACTGGAATTTTAATGAATAACGAAATGGATGATTTTTCATCAAAACCAGGATATCCAAATACATATGGTTTGATAGGTTCTGAAGCAAATAAAATAGAACCTAAAAAAACTCCTCTTTCGTCCATGTCTCCAGTAATAATTTTTAATGATGATAAGCCATATTTAATAACAGGCTCTCCGGGCGGCTCAACAATTATTACAAGTGTGTTACAGGAGATTTTGAATATCCTTGATTTTAAAATGTCTCTTGAAGAATCTTCCGGTAAGAGCCGAATCCATTTTCAACACTTACCAGATATATTATTTCATGAGAATTTTGATGAAAGTCTTATAAAATCTCTAAAAAAAGAAAGAAAATTAATTAAAAGAAAATTAGGCGAATTACATTCTATTTTATTAAAAGAGGATCGTGTTGAAGCATTTTCTGATAAAAGAAGACCAGATGGAAAAGCAAGCTCAGTTTACAAATAAAAAAATACTTTTTGACGAAAGTGTAGACTTCCCAGACCTGCCAGGTGTTTATAAATTTTTTAATTCAAAACATGAAATAATTTACATTGGAAAAGCAAAAAACATTAAAAATAGGGTTAAAAGTTATTTTAATGTTAGAAAAGGCGAAGGAAAAAGAATAGCCAAATTAAAATCTTCAATTAAATTCATTGAAACAATCATTACCAATACTGAAACCGATGCTTTGATTCTAGAACAAGGCTTAATTTCAAAAAAAAGGCCTCCATTTAATGTCCAGTTTAGAGATGATAAATCTTATCCAGCTATACATTTATCTACCTCAAAAGATTTTCCTGCAATTTATGTCTCTAGGCAAAAAGACTTCTCGAACACTATATTCGGTCCTTTTGCAAATGTCGGAGCAATGAGACTTAACGTCAGTTTGATAAGATCTCTATTTAAAATAAGAAATTGCAAAGACATTAATTTTAGAAATAGGTCTCGTCCATGTATTGAGTATCAAATGAACAGATGTTCGGCTCCTTGTGTGGGAAATATTTCTAAAGAGGATTACGCATTTGACGTAAAAAATACAATCAATTTTCTTTCAGGAGATACAAAAAAAATAATATTGGAGCTTCAAAAAAAGATGGATTTTTACTCTGATAAAAAAGATTATGAAAGAGCTGCAATATATAGGGATAAAGTCCAATCCATAAGAGATACTCAAAAAAAACAAAATGTATTAACTGGATTTGATGAATTAGATGTTTTCGTTATAAAAAGGAACAAAATTAATTGTTGTCTAAGTGTTCTTAGAATTGAAGATGGCTGGATAACGAGTTCTCAAAATTTTTATCCAGATTCAAAAGAAAATATTTCAGATCAAGAGCTCTTATCAGCTTTTTTAGAAAGTTATGTAATCAAAAATAATAATAGAAAAATAATCAATTTACTTTTTCAAGGAGAAATTTTAAAAGAAACAAAAGATTTTTTAACTTTTTTAAAAATCCCTAAAATTTTTATGCATAAGCCCAATAAGCAAAATAAGAATCTTATCGATATTTGCTCATCTCAGGCTGAAGACGCGTTATCTAGAAATAATAATTTTTCCTGGATACAAGAGTGTCTTGAATCTTTAGCAAATTTTTTACAAATAGAAAACATAAATACAATAGAGGGTTTTGATATCAGTCACACTTCGGGAAAAAACGTCTCAGCTTCATGCGTATCAATAACAAAAGATGGGCCAAATAAAAAAAATTATAGACTCATGAACATTAAAAAAGACTTCAACAACGACTATTTAGCTTTAAGTGAAGCAATTCAAAGAAGATGTAAAAACTTAAAAAAAAATAATTTGGATTTGCCAGAGGTGATTTTATTAGATGGAGGCAAGGGTCAATTGAACTCCGTTAAGAAAAATCTTGATAAAAAATACCTTGAAGACATAAAGTTTATATCTGTCTCTAAAGGTCCAAATAGAAAAGAAAAATATGATGTTTTACATCATGGCAATAAGAATTATGAGTTAAGTAATTTAGTTAACATATCTAAACTTCTTCAATTGATTAGGAACGAATCCCACAGATTTGCGATAAATCATCATCGGAAGAGAAGATCTAAGGAACTTCTTTCTTCTAATTTAGATAATATTGCAGGATTAGGACCAAAACTTAAAAAAGATTTAATTAGATTTTTTGGAGGTATTGACAAGCTTAAGCAAGCGTCAATAGATGATCTTAAATCTGCTCCAGGAATAGGAGAAAGCAAGGCAAATAAAATTTTCTCTTATTTAAATAACTAAAATGACTCTACCGAATATTTTATCTATTTCAAGAATACTTTTTCTGATACCTATTGTAATTTTATTTGAAAAAAATTTATATTTGTTTTCTGTTATGGCTTTCATAATGGCATCTGTTACCGACTACTTAGATGGTTATTTTGCTCGAAAAAATGGCCAAACTTCTAATTTAGGAGCTCTACTAGATTTATTGGCAGATAAACTTTTTGTGTCAATATTGTTAATCTGGATGACATTTAATTTTGAAAGCCTAGTTATCTTAGTATCAGCAATCCTTATAGTATCAAGAGAAATCTCTATTAGTTATTTGAGATTATACATAATCTCTCAATCAAGAAATTTGAACGAAGTAAAATCTAACCTATTAGGAAAATATAAAACTGCTTTTCAGATGATAGGTTTAGGATTAGTTTTAATTTCTCCCTTATTTATAGACTTAGTATTTAACTCAGGATTATTTTTAATTTTTTTTAGCGCCATCTTGTCATGGTACTCTTTTTTGAGATACTTAAATAAATGGATTGTTTAAAACAAAAATATACAATAGCCTTGCGGCTGAGTGGCAGAGTGGTCATGCAGCGGATTGCAAATCCGTCTACGCCGGTTCGATTCCGACCTCAGCCTCCAGTTAAGTTTAATTTAAGTAAAAATATTTCTATAAACTATCTTTAAGAATTTAGTATAAAGTACTCATCAAAGCCTGGGTGGTGGAATTGGTAGACACAAGGGACTTAAAATCCCTCGAAGGCAACTTCGTGCCGGTTCAAGTCCGGCCCCAGGTACCATAGTTATGAACTTTGAAGACCAAACAAATAATAGTATTTTAAATTTTGAAAACCTTATTTCAATAATAAGGGAGAGATTGGTTTTTATAATTGTATCCTCATTATTTTTAATGATTTTATTTTTTTTATTTTCTTTATTCATACCAAATCACTACAAATCTGAATCTTTATTATCAGTTTCAAATGAAAACTTAAACGACTCAAATCCTGGGTTATCTGAACTAGCTGGAATAGCCGCTTCTTTTGGAGTTGGCGAAGCTTTATCAGGAGATGAAAAAGCTGATTTAGCAATTGCTATATCTACTTCAAGATCTTTCTTAGAGATTTTAATAAAAAAATATGAATGGATTTTGCCTTCACTAATGGCAGCTAAAAAGTTTAATTCCTTTGAAAATAAATTAGAATTTAATGAATCTTTATATGATTCAAAACAAAAGAAATGGGTGAAACAATCATTTTTTTCCAAAAAGGAAAAACCTACCTACCTAGATGCTCATGAAGTCTTTATCAAGGAAGTATTTAATATTAGCAAGAATAAACTCACTGGCCATGTAAAGATGTCAGCTGAACACATTTCGCCGGTTTTTTCTAAAAATTTGCTTGAGGTAATAATTAATGAAATTAACCAAATTTCTAGAGCAAGAGACAAAGAGAGTGCAGAAAAAGCGATATCATTCCTGCAAAAGGAGTCGGCAAAAAATTCTTTAGATTTTCTTAACAAATCAATCTCTAAGCTGATTGAAAAGCAAATCGAAGTTAAAATGATGACAGAAATCTCAGATGAATACTTACTAGAAATTATCGACAAGCCATTTATACCTGAAAAGAAATCTTATCCTTCAAGACTTTCTCTCGGAATATTTGGTTTTCTCATAGGTTTGATTATTTCAATAGTTTGGGCCATTTACTTCAGTTCTAAGAATAAATCTTAATGAATGTTTTTAAAGAATCAGAAAACTTCATAAGAGGAATTTTTAGCGGTCAGAACGATATAAACCTTCATGAACCCCATTTTTCTGAAGAGGACATAAGTTCTGTTACGTCATCCATCAAAAGCTCATACGTATCCACATATGGAAAAAATGTTTCTAAATTTGAAATTTATTTAAAGAATTACACCAATGCAGTAGATGTCGTTTCTACTGTAAATGGAACTTCAGCGTTACATTTGTCTCTCATAATGAGCGGAGTAAAAAAAAATGATTTTATAATCTCTCAGGCATTTAATTTCGTTGCAGCAGCAAACTGTATTTCTTATCTTCATGCAGATCCAATATTTATAGATATCTCTCCTGAAACTCTTAGTATTTGTCCCGAAAAATTAAAAGAATTCTTTGATAAGCATACTGTCATGAATAAATCTGGAACTTGCCTAGAAAAAAAATCTAAAAGACCAATTAGAGCTTTAATTGTTATGCACACTTATGGGCATCCTGCTTTGATAGATAAGATTATAAAAATTTGTAGAAAAAAAAATGTAAAAGTTATTGAAGATGCTGCAGAGAGCCTCGGAACGACTTATAAAAAAAAGCATATGGGAACATTCGGAGATTTTGGAAGTTTAAGTTTTAACGGAAATAAAATTATCACTACTGGTGGCGGTGGAGCACTTATTTGCAAGACAAAAAAAACAGGAACATTGTCAAGACATCTTTCAACTACAGCAAAAAAAAATCCTCTAGAATTTTTTCACGATGCTATTGGATATAATTATAGGTTGCCAAACTTAAATGCTTCTTTAGGCATATCACAGTTAAAAAAAATTGATAAATACATACTCTCTAAGAGAAAAATAGCGAATCTATATGAAGACTTTTATCAGGGAAGTGATTATCTTTTTTTCAAAGAACCTTCTGAAGCACGATCAAACTATTGGTTAAATTCTATTTTAGCTCCAAATCTTAAAGAAAGAAAAAGGATGGTTAATTACTTAATCAAAAGAAGAATTAATGTAAGGCCAGCTTGGCATTTAATGAATACCTTGCCAATGTTCAAAAATTCTTTCTCGACAGATTTAACTGTGTCACAAAATATTTGGGAAAGGCTTATCAATCTTCCTAGCTCTCCAGTTATCAAAAGAAAATGAAAAGAAAGATAGCTTTTTTTACTGGAAGTAGGGCCGACTATGGGCTTATGAAACCTCTTATGGAAAGAGTCATAGGAGATAAAAATATAATTTTTAGTCTTGTCGTTACAGGATCGCACTTAGAAAAGAGGTTTGGTAATACTTGGAAACAAATCCAAAAAGATGGATTTAAAATTAGTTCTAAATTTAAAATTCTTTCTGATGATGATTCTCCAACAGGCATTTCCCAATCTTTATCAAGGGCGGTGAGAAAAACCTCTGAAGTTTTACATTCCTTAAATCCAGATTTGTTAGTCATTTTGGGAGACAGATATGAGGCTCTTGCAGCTGCGCAAGCAGCTATGATTCATAAAATTCCGATTGCTCACATCCATGGAGGAGAAAGTACTTTTGGCTTAATTGATGAAGCTATTCGACATAGTATTTCTAAAATGTCACATCTTCACTTTGTTTCTTGCCAAAGATATAAAAAAAGACTTATCCAGTTAGGTGAAAAACCAAATTCAGTCTGGAATGTAGGAGCAATCGGATACGACAATTTAATTACAACTAATTTTTTAAAAACCAACGAACTTGAAAAAACTCTTAAAATTTCTCTAAAACCTCCTATTTTTTTATTTACTTTTCATCCAGTAACTCTTGAAAATATTGACGAAGAAATTATTTTTAAAAAAATAATAAAAAACCTTTTAAAGTTTAACGGCTCGATTATCATCACTGGAGCTAATGCTGACACTTGGGGGAGAAAAATTAGACAAGGAACAGAAAGTCTTAAATTAAAAAAAACTAATAATATTTTTTATTTTGAGTCTCTTGGTTCGAATATATATTCATCATTAATGAATGTTTCTGATTTAGTTATTGGTAATTCTTCTAGCGGAATAATAGAGGCACCTTACATTGGTACACCTAGTTTGGATATTGGAGAAAGGCAACAAGGAAGGATAAAAGCTCCGTCTGTTTTGCACACAAACTATAATTCGAAACAAATCTTTTTTTCAATAAAAAAAGGCCTTTCTAAAGACTTTAAAAATATTGCAAAAAGGAAAAAAACTCCATATGGAAAAAAAGGTGCATCAAAAAAAATACACAACATAATTACTAATATAAGTCTTCAAAATATTCTTAAAAAAGAATTTCATGACCTCTAAAAAATTAAATATTTGCCTGATAGGCTGTGTTAAATCAAGCGATATCGCTTTTAATACTCTTTTAGAAAATACTAAAATTAATTTTAATCTTCTAATTTGCTCAAAAAAATCTACATTTAATTCAGATTTTGTAGAGCTTGGAGAGAAAGCAAAGAAAAAAAAGATTGAATTTATTTATGAAGAAAACATTAAAGATTTCAATGCTCAAAAAAGTATCTTAGACAATCATAAAATAGATTTGGTATTTGTTATAGGTTGGTCAAAAATTATTAAAGAACCAATTTTAAGTAGCTATAAAAATAAAATTATTGGGTTTCACCCAGCTGAACTCCCAAAAAATAGGGGCAGGCATCCAATAATATGGGCTTTAGTACTTGGTCTAAAGAAAACTGCATCGACATTCTTCTTCTTAACTAAAGAACCTGATGCAGGAGATATTTTAAACCAAAAAATTATAAAAATTTCTAATAAGGATTATGCAAAGGACTTATATGATAAGGTTCTCAAGGCTATTCCCGAACAGATAAATGAAATTATTGATGATTTTTTGCATGATTCTTTAAATCCTGTTCGTCAAGTAAAAAAAGATTCTAACGTCTGGAGAAAAAGAGGCGAAATTGATGGAAAGATAGATTGGAGAATGAATAGTAAAAACATTTATAATTTAATTAGGGCACTTGCAGATCCTTATCCCGGAGCTTATTTCATCTACAATAAAAAAAAGTTTTTTGTAAGTAGCTCAAAGATAGTGAACTTAAAAATAGATAATCAAGAACCCGGAAGAATTATTAGAAACAATTCTAAAGAGCTGATTGTAAAAACTGGAGATAAAGCCATCTCATTTAGCAAAAACCAATTTAAAGACAAAATTAAAGGAGAATTTTTTTATGAGTAAAGTTTTAGTAGTGGCACCTCACCCAGACGATGAAACTTTAGGTTGTGGAGGAACTATCCTGAAGCATAAAGCACAGGGCGATGAAGTATATTGGTTAATAGTGACTGAGATGAATTCAAAAGGAGGTTATTCTGATAAAGAAATTAGCGAAAGAAACAAACAGATAGAAAAAGTCTCAAAAGCTTATAAATTTAATGAGGTTTTTAGACTTGGTTTTGAATCTTCTTACTTAGATACTTCACCTATGGCAGAAATCATTAAAGAATTCTCGAAAGTGCTAAAAAAATTACAACCAGAAATCTTGTACATTCCATTTAAAAATGATGTGCACAGTGATCATGAAGTTGTTTTCAATTCTATTATTGCTGCATCAAAAACTTTTCGAAATAAAAAAATAAAATCCCTTTATGTTTATGAAACTATCTCTGAAACAGATTTTGGATCGGTAAAAAGTTTTTCAGATACTTTCACTCCAAATGTTTTTATAGATATTTCAAAATTTCTTAAGAAAAAAATCTCTATTATGAAAATTTATAAATCAGAAATAAAAAAATTTCCTTTTCCAAGAAGTGAAAAGTCAATAAATGCGCTTGCAATCCTTAGAGGAGCACAATCCGGAACATTAGCAGCTGAATCCTTTATGCTTTTAAAAGAAATTAAATGAACTCAAATAAAACATACTTCATTGCCGAAGCAGGAGTAAATCACAACGGCGACAAAACTATGGCTATGAAGTTAATAGAAGAAGCTGCAATGGCTGGTGCAAATGCAATTAAATTTCAAACTTTTAATGCAAAAAAGATTATAAGCAAAACATTAGATAAAGCAAACTATCAAAAAAAATCCTCAAAAGATAATTCTTCTCAATATGAAATGCTAAAAAAACTTGAACTGCCAAAGTCGTTCTATAAAGATTTAATTTCGAATGCTAAGAAAATGAAAATAGATTTCATCTCAACTCCTTTTGATTATGAAAGTCTCAACTTTCTCTATTCTTTAAGGGTTCCTTTTTTTAAAATTCCTTCAGGAGAAATAAATAATCTTCCATTTTTATGGAAAATTGCAAATTTGAAGAAAAATGTGATCCTATCTACCGGAATGTCCAATCTCTCAGATATTGAACTTGCTTTGGCAGTTTTAAACCACGGATTTAGTTCGAGAACACAACCTAAAGATTTAGATGAAGTTTGGGCTTTATGGAGTAAGCTAGATATAAATAAATTTAGAAAAAAAGTTTCAATTCTTCACTGCTTATCAAATTATCCTGCAAAAGATAATGAAGTAAATTTAAATGCTATCAAAACTTTAAAAAAAGCTTTTAAGATTCCAGTCGGATTTTCAGATCACTCTTTAGGCATACATTTACCTATAGCAGCAATAACTTTGGGGGCAGTAATTATTGAAAAGCATTTAACCCTAGATAAAAATTTAGAAGGTCCTGACCATAGCTCTTCTTTAGAGCCCTTGGAATTAAAGAAATTAGTACAGAATATCAGATCCTTAGAAAACGCTTTAGGAGATGGAATAAAAAAAACTCAAAAGAATGAGTGGGAAGTTAGAGGCAAAGTAAGAAAGAAAATTGTGGCGTCTAGAAAAATTAAAAAAGGTGAGAAGTTTTCTTCTAAAAACCTAAAAATTATTAGATCAGAGACTGGTTTATATCCAGAAAATTACTGGAATCTTTTAGGCACGATATCCGACAAAAATTACTCTGAGAATGATTCGATCGATAAATAAAAAAATATGAAACCTTTTATCATTTTGGGCACTGGCGGTCATGGCGAAGTCGTTTGTAGGCTTTTGAAAGATTTAAAATATCCTATAGAAGGAGTTTGCGATCCTATTTTCAAAGAAGTCGAAAAAGATAAATCTTGGAATAACTTGAAAGTATTTGGCAGCGATAATGCTTTGTTCAAATTAGATTCATCCAAATATAACATTGCCATTGGATTGGGAGTAAAGCCCTCAGAAAATAAAAGAAATGAAGTCTTCGAAAAAATAAAAAAAAATGGATTTTCAATACCTAATTTAATTCATCCTTTTTCATATGTAGCTGAAGATGTGATTTTAGGAGAAGGTATCCAAATTATGGCTGGTTCAATAATTCAAACAAAGGTTTCTATAGGTGACAATTGCATAATAAATTCAAGAGCTTCGATTGATCACAATTCTTTAATTGGAAAAAATACTCATGTCGCACCCTCTTCCTGCATATGTGGTGATGTACATATAGGTAATAACTCTTACATCGGAGCGGGGTCTACAATAATACAAGGAATAAAATTGAGAAAAAATTCTTTTGTAAAAGCAGCATCTTTGGTGAAAGAGAATAATTAATTTTAAACAGTGGATAAATTAATAGAAAAAAACTGGAAGAAAACTTTAATTTTTAAAGAATCTTCTCTTATTAAAGCTATAAAAGCTTTGGAAAAAAATGGACTACAGATACTTTTAGTTGTTGACAGTAATGATGAATTCATCGGTACTCTTACTGATGGGGATATTAGAAGAGCAATTCTTAAAAAGATAGATTTAAAATCCCCTGTATATTTAGCTATGAATTCAAATCCTATAGTAACCGATAACTCAATTGATAATGAAGGCGCAAAAAAAATAATGTTAAATAAAAAAATTCAAAAACTCCCAATAGTTGAAGACGGAAAGGTAATAGGAATTTTCGATTTGATGTCATCAGAAGTCAGTTCAAAAATTGATAATCCCTTTTTAATAATGGCAGGTGGTAAGGGTCTAAGACTAGGCAGTATTACCAAAGATAAGCCTAAGCCAATGGTCGAAGTTTCCGGAAAACCCTTGATTCAAAGAATAATAGAAAATGCAAAAGAAGAAGGGTTTATAAATTTTTACATCTCTTTAAATTATCTTAAAAACAGAATTGTAGAATTTTTAGAAAAAAACGAAAATTTTGGTGTCAACATTAACTTCATTGAAGAGAAAAAGCCTTTAGGCACAGCAGGAGCGATTTCCTTATTTAAACCAGATACAGATTTACCCTTTTTAGTAACCAATGCCGATGTTCTTACTAACTTGAATTACCATAAAATACTCAAATTTCATTCAAAAAGAAATTCTCATGCAACTATGGCTGTCAACAGTTTTATTCACCAAAATTCATATGGAGTCGTTCATGCGGACGGTTTTAATATAACTGGCTTTGAAGAAAAACCAATTTCTTACAGTTTGATAAATGCAGGGGTATATGTTCTAAACCACAGGTGCATATCGGAGTTAAGTGCAAATGAGTACTGTGACATGCCAGATTTATTTCTTAGACTTAAAGATAAAAAATACAAAACCATCATCTATCCAATTTACGAATCTTGGGTAGATGTTGGAAAACCTGAAGATATTTCCAAGGCAGAAGAAATTAAATTTTCTTAATGATTAATAAACAAAAAGTATTAGGAATTGTACCTGCACGATCAGGTTCTAAGGGCTTAAAAAATAAAAATGTTTTAAATTTTAAAGGACATCCTCTTTTAACTTGGCCATTAAGGGCATTAAAAGAAAATAAGATTGTAGATAAGGTTTTAGTATCAACAGATTCTGAAGAATATCAGAAACTCGCACTTGAATATGGTGCTGAAGCTCCTTTTCTGAGACCTAAACGCATTTCTTCTTCTTCGGCATCCACTTTTGATGTTTTGGAACACGCAATTAAATTTTATCAAAAACAGAATCAATATTTCGAATACATTGTAATGCTTGAGCCCACCTCACCATTGACTACCTCTGAAGATATTTCAGACTGTCTTAAACTTCTCCATAGAAAAAGAAAAAATGCAGATGCTCTTATATCTGTTGGCAAATTAATTGACACTCATCCAAGCTTTTCGATAAAAATTGATAAAAACTCATTTATGAAGCCATATGTAGGATTTAAAAAGTTCAGTGCTTTAAGAAGACAAGAATTAGAAGATTTATATTTTTTAGATGGTAGTATTTACATTTCCAAAATCGAGACGTTGTTAAAAAAAAGAAGTTTCCATCATGAGCGAACCATTGCCAAAGAAATGCCAAAATTTAAGAATATTGAAATAGATTCAATAGAAGATTTCCATATTGCAGAATATTTATCAAAAAAATTTCTTTAATAGAATTATGAATTCTAAAAATAATAATGAGAAACAGTTTTTTTGGTGTTCATCTTGTTTAAATATGTCCACTAGACCAAGAATTGAGTTTGATGAAGACGGAGTTTGTAATGCATGTAAGTGGTCGAAAGAAAAGGAGAAGGTTGATTGGGAATCTAGAGAAAAAGAATTTTTACAACTAATCAAAAAACATAAAAATGATTCTCCATTTGACATTTTAGTCCCAGTTAGCGGCGGTAAAGATGGAAGTTACGTAGCTTATACATGCAAAAATAAATATGGTCTTAATCCGCTATGTGTAACAGTTCATCCTCCAACCAGGTCAGAAATTGGATTTATAAATTTAGAAAATTTCAAAAAGAGTGGGTTTCCTCTTTTCGAAGTTAACCTGCCTTATGAAACTCACATGCAGATAAATAAAAGAGGCTTCATTGAACAAGGAAGGCCTCTTTATGGATGGACCACAGCAATATTCACAGCTGTTTCAAGAGTAGCAAGTAATTTTGGAATTTCTCTTATTATGTACGGAGAAGATGGGGAAATTGAATATGGCGGCTCAAATTTTTCAAAATACTCTGCAACCTTTTCTCCTGAATTTACAAAAGAAATATATCTAGAAAAACATCATGGTGTAACTTATAAAAATCTTTCTAAAGACGACCTTTATTTTTGGGAATTTCCAGAGACTAATTTGAATATTGAGATGGCTCATTGGTCATATTTTGAGGCTTGGGATCCTTATAGAAACTACCTTGTAGCTAAAGAGAATTGTGGACTTCAAGAAAGAGAATCGCAAAATACAGGCACTTACACAAATTTTGCTCAAAACGACAATGTTCTCTATGACTTACATACTTATTTAATGTATTTAAAATTTGGATTTGGAAGAGCCACACAAGATGCGGGAATTGATATAAGAAGGGGAGCTATGACAAGAGAACAAGCAATTCAATTAGTAAATATCTATGATAACCAGTTGCCTGAAGAGTATTTAGAAGAATACCTAGAATATTTCCAAATGAGCAAAGATGAATTTAATCAAGTCATAGACAAATGGGCTAACAAAGACTTATTTGAAAAGATTGACAACAAATGGATTCCCTCTTTTGAGATTGTATGATTGGAATAATAGATCTAGGAATAAACAATATTGGCTCTCTCCAAAATGCTCTTAAAAATCTAGAAGTTAATTTTGAGACCATAAAATCTAAATCAAATTTAGAATCCTTCTCTCATCTAATACTTCCAGGCGTAGGATCTTTTGATTCAGGAGTTCATGCACTAGAAAAAGCAGACTTGTTCGATTCTTTAAAAAAGTTAGATTTTGAAAATACAAAAATATTAGGTATTTGTCTGGGCATGCAACTTCTTTGTAAGGATAGTGAAGAAGGGTCAAAAAAGGGTTTAGGCTTAATAGATTTAAATGTCAAAAATTTAGGAAATTTAGGATGTAATGAAAAAATACCGCATGTTGGTTTCAATGAGGTTTCTCACTGTGAAGATGATGGTTTTTTTAAAGACTTAGTTTATAAAAAAGATTTTTATTTTATACATTCTTATGGAGCTTTAAAGAGAGATATTAAAAATCTTAAATACAGTTCTGTTCAATATGGAACAATTAATATTATTTCTACAATCAAACTAAATAATATATTCGCAACACAATTTCATCCTGAAAAATCTGGAATTTTGGGACTAAAAATTCTAAAAAAATTCTGTACATGTTAAAAAAAAGATTGATTTTCATTCTATTTTATAAAGAGGGAGTTTTTTGCTTAAGCAGAAATTTTCGACTTCAAGAAGTTGGAGATGTAAGGTGGTTAATAGATAAGTTCAATTTTTCTCAGATTGGAAATTTTATTGATGAATTAGTTATTCTAGATGTTTCCAGAAATAGATATAAAAATAATAGTGATATTTTCACTCATGCTGTGAAGCAGATTATGACAAATATTTTCGTACCTCTCTCTTTGGGAGGAGGTGTCACAAATCATGATAAGGTTCAAAATTACTTTGATTCAGGTGCAGATAAAATCGTGATTAACTCAGTAATATCTAAAAATACAAACTTTATTTCATCCTGCATTGAAAAATATGGAGCGCAAGCTGTAGTTGGTTCTATAGACTTCAAAAGACAACAGGAAGAGGTTTTTACTTACTGTGATAATGGAGAAAATAGATATTTAAACTTGGATGAGCATTTAAAATTATTACAGAGGTTAGGAGTAGGCGAAATTATGATCAATGACATTGACAGAGATGGAACTGGAATAGGGTTTGATCCTAGGATATTGAATTCTTTGCCAGAGTTATCTATGCCACTCATAATTTGTGGGGGTGCTGGGAAACCTGAACATTTCGTTGAGGCTTTAAAATATAAGGAAGTATCAGCAGTAGGAACTGGAAACCTTTTTAACTTTATTGGAAATGGATTTGAAAAGTCTAGAATACATATTAGTAGCATTCTTGATAATGTAAGAAATTTAGACAGTTAATTTAATGAAAAAAACTCTATCCAAAAAAAACCTTATTAATTATTTATCTAGTCAGCTTTCAAATTTTTTTCCTGATGAGAAACATAATGATTACTTAGCAAAACTAGATTCCTCAATGGAGGCTTCTCTAAGTAGGACGGAATACTGTTTCTCAAAAATCAATAATAAATATTTTCAAAATGATAAAAAAATAATATTCAATCATCTTAATGGCGATCAGTATGCAATGTTTCTTTACATCCTCTCCAATCAAATTTACTTGGATAGTGAACACTTAGATTTAGCTACCAAAATCTACCTTTTAAACAAATATCTTCATGGAATTGACGCTTACTATGAAGTAGAACTCCCTAAGATTTTTATATTTATTCATCCTTTGGGAACTGTATTGGGTAGAGCAAAGTATTCGGATTTTTTAGTGGTTTATCAAAGATGCGGAGTAGGTGACAATAAGGGTAATTCTCCAATTTTGGGTGAATATTTGACTCTTCATCCCGGAGCCTCGATTATTGGAAAATCAGTAATTAAAAAAAACTGTTCAATAGGATCAAATTCTCTTGTTAAGGATTTTGAATTAGCCGAGAATAAAGTATTTACTGGGAATCCTTCTAGTTACAAGCTTTTTGATAATTTAAAAATAAACCAAATATGGAAGTAAAAAGAAAAAAAACAGGACAAAACCTTTGGAAAACTGCCAAAGAAATTATTCCTGGAGGAAATCAACTTTTATCCAAAAGACCCGAGATGTTCCTTCCTAAACTGTGGCCATCATATTATTCCAAAGCAAAAGGATGTAAGGTTTGGGATTTAGATGGCAATCAATTTTACGATTTTGCTACGATGGGTATTGGAGCATGTGCGCTTGGTTTTTCTGATAACTTTGTTAATACTAAAGTAAAACAGGCAATTAACTCAGGTTCAATGTCCACTCTAAATTCATTTGAAGAAGTGAGTTTAGCTTCAAAATTAATATCTCTTCACCCTTGGGCAGATATGGCAAGATTCTCAAGAGGAGGAGGTGAGGCATGTTCCATAGCTATAAGGATTGCAAGAGCTTCCTCTGGAAAAGAAGTAATTTTATTTTGTGGTTATCATGGCTGGCATGATTGGTACATCTCTACAAACTTAAAGAATAAATCCAACTTAAATCAGCATCTTCTGGCAGGATTAGAGTCAAAAGGAGTTTCTCAAAACCTCTCTGGAACCTCATTTCCTTTCAAATATAACGATATTGCATCTCTAAAAAAACTTATCAAAATTCATAAAAATAAAATAGCTGCAATTTGTATGGAGCCAGTCCGAAATAGTCTTCCTGATGAAGGTTACCTTGAAGAAATAAGAGAGATTTGCAACAAAGAAAATATAATTTTGATATTTGACGAAATTACATCAGGCTTTAGAGAAACCATAGGAGGTATTCACAAAAAACTTAATGTAAATCCTGATATGGCAATTTTTGGAAAGGCTCTTGGAAATGGATTTCCAATTTCTGCAGTCATTGGAAAAAAAGATGTAATGGATGCAGCTCAAGATACATTTATAAGTTCTACTTATTGGACCGAAAGAGTAGGATATGTTGCTGCCCTAGCAACAATTGAGAAGTTTGAAGAAAAAAAAGTTCCCTCAAAACTCATTGAAGGAGGAAAAAAAGTTAATAAAATTTGGATTGATGCAGCTAAAGAAAACAATATTGAAATTGATATTTCTGGTATCGAGCCGCTTACTAAAATTAGTTTCTTACACAAGGAGCCAAAAATTATAGAAACTATTTATACCCAAGAAATGCTAAAGCGCAATTTTTTAGCGGGGTCGAGTGTTTATTCTTCTTTTGCTTACAACAAAAGCGTTTTTAGTAAATTCAAGGCTGCAGTAACTAGTAGTTTTGAAGTTATAAAAAAAGCTGTGTCTTCAAATAAACCAAAAAGTTTTTTAAACGCTGAGGTAAAACACTCAGGTTTTGAAAGACTTAATTGAATATGAATTTCTCAGATTTTGATATCTCAGGAAAAGTAATTTTGATTACAGGATGTAATGGACTTTTGGGAAGAAGTCTTGTTGAAGAATGCCTAAAAAATAATGCAAAAGTCGCTGGCTTAGACCTAGAAGCATCACACAATATGGCTTTTGATAAAAATGAAAACTTCATTTATGTGAAATGTAATATAAAAAAAGAATTAGAAATAAATAAAGCTTTATCAAAAATTAAAACTAAATTTAAGCGTTTTGATGTGCTGGTAAACAATGCAGCTACTAAAACAAATAATTTAAAAGAATTTTTTAGAAAGTTTGAAGACTACAATTTAGATACATGGCAAGAGGTCATGGAAGTAAATTTAAATTCGATGTTTTTGATGTCTAAACTTGTAGGTAAAGAATTTTTAAAAAATAAAAATGGAGGATCGATGATACAAATCTCATCTATATACGGGATAGTGTCACCAGATTTCGATATTTATAAAAATTCAAAGTACAAGGGAGAAATTATGTCATCTCCAGCAGTGTATTCAGCTTCAAAAGCTGGAGTTATTGGGCTCACAAAATGGTTAGCAAGCTATTGGGGGGAAAAAAATATTAAAGTCAATTGTATTGTGCCTGGTGGCATAGAAGATAGTTCTAGTCAAGATTCAACATTTAGTAAAAATTACAATAAAAAAGTTCCTTTGAGCAGATTAGCAAAAGCTGAAGACATCATTCCTACAATTTTATTTTTAAGTTCAGATGCATCTAGTTACATCACTGGCCAATCTTTGGTTATCGATGGGGGCTACAGTATCAGGTGACGCTTAATTATTTTCTGAAAGATATTGACTTAGCTTTATTTTTACGAATTGTCGCGACATTAGTCAGGACAATTATTCCTATTTCTATAATTTGGCTATCTTCGGACGAAAATTTAGGTATTTATTATCTTTCAATTTCAATTCTTACTTTTGGCGCTACATTAGCAGGCCTTGATTTAGGTCTTTTTTTTTCATCCAAGTATATTCGGGAAGATCTGAAAGGAAAAAGAAGAGTTTTCAACTTATTTCTAAAGCAAGGCTTAAGGATAAATTTGATCGCAATCATATTGGGATTTGTAGGCCTTTTTATTTTCTCTTATCTTCCTTTTCCCACTTTCTTAATTCTTGTACCTCTTCTTA
>MDTA01107087.1_pt1 | contig 19985 bp, 14 predicted proteins | sample 811151 | NCBI WGS metagenome assembly MDTA01 (sample SAMN05326648, study PRJNA326480) | marine metagenome | isolation source: seawater | place: Indian Ocean: South | collected 2010 | reverse complement strand
CGGTGACAATATCCAATGCCCCATCGCCATCATAGTCCACATACTTCCATTGTTTGGCTCTGATGTTCCCTTTAGCCGTATAGATATCGTTGTTCGATAGCCCAAGCGCCTTTCCTGTATCTATGCCTTGTTGGTAGAACTCGGTATGCTCGATCCCGGGTGAAAGCACACGAGGCTCGCCGTCTACGTAGGAAACCTGAACATTGTGATTCCCCTTGCTGATGCGTACGGGCGGCTCGAATACGGGAAGAGCTAAATCGCCTCCCGTGTTTTCGAAGAAATAGGTTCCGTTAAACGGCTTGTCGGGGCAAACGACTACCAGATCATGATCCCCATCCTGATCGAAGTCCATCGGCAGTGGCCAAGCCCATAGGCCCACTCCCAAGTCGACAACCAATCCCGGATTATTGTACTGAAGGCGTTCGAGCTGGCGATCATCAGCGAAGAATGCCAAGGGGCAGATCACAACTAGAGCAGTTGAACGAACGAGAAAGGCTATGGTCTTATTTATCATAAACGTAGCGCTGGCTTCACCTTGCGTCTTCGGATTTTTGGGCAGGCTGAAGCGCTGCCCTACAAAAACTACAATTTATTCGGGTCCAAGACCGCATGCTTGATGCCCTCTCGATTGTAAGTGTAGGTTATGTGGATACGTCCGTCGGCCGCTTGTATCACAGCGGGGTACGAATACTCGCCCCAATGGCGTTGACCGCGAGGACGTTCTCCTGTCTCCCATTCCATTGTCATGGCCATCTCCCAATCGATTCCGTTTTCAGATAAAGCCACGTTGAGAATCTGCCGGCTGGGCACTTTGGTTTTCCTTGTGGAATGATTGTATACCAGCAATTGCCTACCGTCCTGCAGAGAAACCGCGTCCGTTCCCGCGCTCGGATTAGGCAATTCCGTCGCCTTCATATCGCTCCAACTAACACCTCCGTCTCGCGACCAGCTCTGGGAGACCACGTCTTGCTTGGTGCGACAAAGGATCTGCATGTCCCCGTTCACGTAGGTGAGAATGCTGGGCTGGATAGCGTCGAACTCGATCCCATTGTTGATGGGTCCGATCACACCCCAGGTTTTACCGAGATCGCGGGTCACTTCGAAATGAACACGCCAGTAGCCATCGCCTCCCTCGATATCTACTTCCGTACTCGTCGGACAAAGTATGGAACCATCCGCTAGCTCTATCGGTTTGTTTTTTACCGGTCCCAACAAATGACCAACCGCCCAGTGCTCGCCTAGCTTTACAGGCCACGACCAGCTTTTGCCGCCGTCGTCCGAAGTAGTCAGCATACCCCACCACTCTCGCGGGTTAGGACCCACTTTATAGAAAAGCATTAACGGTCCATTTGAAGGCTGGAACAAAACCGGATTCCAGCAGGGGTAACGCAGATTCATGGACTGAACTCCGTTAACTACTTCCACGGGCTCTGTCCATCGCTCACCCGCTTTTCGCGAAACCCATATTCCCACATCCGGATCTCGTTCTCTAGTACCCGCAAACCAGGCCGCGACCAATTCGCCATCCGATGTTTCCACGATAGTCGACGCATGGCATTCTTTGGTTGGCTTATTCGCTATCGGAAAAATCTGCTCGGACACTATCAAGCTTCCCTCGCCCACCTTGGCGACAGGTGGGAACGCATGATGATCGGCCCAAGCGATAGGGAAATACACTGAAAAAATAATCAAGCCGCATAGCAGCCGGGTACTTAAAATATTCAAATTAGTATCCATTTATTCAATATTATCAGATATTTTCAACTCCATGCTTCCAAATCCAATTCATCCAGAATTCTTTTCACTTTATCTCGGTCTTCGGGGTAAAATCGGTTGAAGGGTTCAGCCATGCGGTCATCGCATAAGCCGAGGATTGATGCTGCGCATTTCGTCCCTTTAATAAAGCGCGAAGCGTACTTTCCAATTTCATAGATTCTTCCGAAAGCCTCGATCTTCTCTTGCAGCAACGACTGCTGCGCTTCGTCCCCAACTCGTGCGGCATTAAAAGCATCCACAAATAGCTTCGGGTAGATATTAGCCCCTCCATTAACGCCTCCGTCACCTCCAAGGGAAATGGACCTGATCATCTTTTCCTCGGGACCTATAAAGAACGTCCAGTCGAGGCGTTCATTTTTTAGCGAACAGAGCTCCTCGTAGTAGGCAAGATCGCCACTACTGTCTTTGATCCCTATGACTCCTTTCAAATCGCTCAGCGTCTTCAAGGTTTCGATCTCGAACCAAACCTTCGTTAGAGACGGCATATTGTAGAGCAATACGGGAAGCGGCAGTTTCGGGACGATCGTTTGCACGTATTGTATCAATTCCGTTTGACCGGCCGGAAAGTAGTATGGCGTAGCCAAAACGACAGCATCTGCTCCAGAGTCCGCGGCTACCTTCGCGAGACTTATAGACTCTTCCAAGGCCGTATCGGAAATCGATATGAGAACAGGTAACCGTCCAGCTACAATTTCGCTAGTTGTCCGAATCAGCTCTCTTCTAAGCCGGTAGCTCAAACAGGGGCCCTCCCCTGTACTCCCTAAGGCAAAGATGCCATGCACTCCGCCTGATATGATGTGTTCCAATAACCGATTCAGTCCTTCCCTATCGAGCGTGTCGCGACCAGATAGCGGAGTAATCAATGGCGGGATGATTCCGTTCAGCTTCATCCTTTATCAGTCACAGAGTCGTTCCGGCTCCCGAACCACTTGGTAAACAGTATCCCGGTCAGCAGTATTGTCAGTGTCCCGAAAACCGGAATCAGCAAGGCGTTAAACGGGCTGGCAAAACCGCCGCTACTCAAATTTTGCAGCGTGGAACCAATGCCATGAACCAACGACGATTCATCCGCTCGCAAGAACATTTCCGCGACTTTCGGCAACGACATCCAAAGTATCACCAGCACCCCGAGAATGACTGCGCACACCGCCTGGGGATTTCTAGCCCGTTGGCTAATCAGGCCCAGCAAAAACAATCCTACCATGCCTCCACTGAAAATACCTGAAAGTGTCCACCACATGTCCAATGCGCTTTGGGTCACTTGGACCAGCAAGAGAGCTAAACCCGTGCCCGCTGCTCCCCACACAAAAGTCGCCAAGTACAGGGCACCCATCTGCTTTCGCTCAGAAGCGTTAGGGCTGATTAGACGACGATAGTAATCCGTCATGAAAAGCGTAGCCGATGAGTTCAAACTCGTCGAAATCGTGCTCATTCCCGCAGCGAAAACAGCGGCGATTAGCAGCCCTGTGATTCCCGGTGGCAATTGGGTAGCGATGAAATATGGAAACACACGGTCACCCAGTTCTTCTATCCCCTTTTCGCTCGCCAACTGGGCCTGGCTTGCGGCGAACTCGACGCTATTTGAATCGGCCCCTTGCTGGAGCAGTTCCTGTCGAGCGACCACCTGGCGAACCTGATTCAAGTCCTCCAAGGCGCTCGATTCCCACAACGGGCTCGTTGTCTCAATTTCGATAACTTGGTCCGCGTTGTAGAAAGCGAACAGGGCGGTCCCAATAAAAAAGAACACCGCGCTCATGGGCACATAAAGCCAGCCCGCGAGCCACAAGCCCCGCTTGGCTTCCTCATCCGACTTTGATGCGATGTATCGCTGAATATAGCTTTGATCGATCCCGAAGTTCCTCAGGTTCTCGGCGATTCCAAAGAGTATCAGCGTCCAGAAGGTCTTTTCCGCCATCTCCAGGCTAAAGCTGCCAAGCGAAAATTTGTCGTGAGCAGAGGCTACCTCGAAGATCTGCCCCGCCCCGCCTGGCATCTGAACCAGCATGACCCCCAAGGCTATCACCGCCCCCGCCATCAATACGATAGCCTGTATCGCATCAGTCCAAATTACTGCGAGCACACCTCCAACAAAAGAGTAAATGGTCACGCTGATCCCTATAACCAGCAAGATAGCCATGATGTCCCATCCGAAAATCACCTGCATAGGCAGTGCCACCAGATACATGACCACTGCCATGCGAGCTAACTGGGTCAGCATGTAAAAGAAACTCGCATACAACCGGGCCCACAGGCCAAACCGATCCTCCAATGCCGCGTACGCCGATACGTGCTGGCTCTTTCTGTAATATGGCAAGAACCACCTTACTGCCACCCAAGTCCCCAGAGGGACCGAAAGCGAAAACACGAAGGCATTCCAGTCAGATACGAAGGTCTTCCCCGCGTTGGCCAAGTAGCTGATGCTGCTCAGAAAAGTAGCGAAAATCGACAAGCCACATACCCAGCCCGGAATGGATCGATTTCCCGCCGTAAAGCCGTCAGTCGTTCTCGTCTTCCGATAAAAGAAAAACCCAATCCCCATAGTGGCTGCGAAATAGGCAATCAAAACGATCCAATCGAGAGGGGCAAAGGAGGGGCTCATAGGGAATTCAGCAGGAGTCAGGTTTCTCAAAAAACACTGCCCAGTTAGCCTTTCTCTTCTTTACCATCCTTCAAGGAAATTCTATGCCGTAACAGCCTTGCCCAAATCCAATTCGCTCGCAACCGTGTTGAAGATAGGTTCTAGTCTCCTATCCTAAGACTGTCCCAACGATCACTTTCGATGCGCAATATCCACGATTACATCTGGCATAGGCGGGCCATAATCCGAAATCTCGGGCTCGCTGTTGTTTGCAGCTTCCCTTTGCAGTTACGAGCCGAGATCGACTTCAACCGCGATATTCGCCCGATATTGTCTGAAAACTGCTTTCTTTGTCACGGTCCCGATGAGGAGGATCGAAAAGGGGGACGAAGAGGTTCCGGCGGATTGAGGCTGGACACGGAAGAAGGAGCGAAAGCAGACCTTGATGGCTACGCGGCTTTGGTCCCGGGTGAACCGGATGAGAGCGAGCTCCTGTTTTTGGTGACAACGGATTACGACGACGAGCGAATGCCCCCCGCCGAACACGGGAAAGCGCTCAGCGAAGAGCAGATTGCCTTGTTGCGTCAGTGGATTTTGGAAGGGGGCGAATATGATCGTCACTGGTCCTACAAGCGGATCGAACGACCTGAAGCTCCTGAGGTCGATGAGAATAGCTTTGTCGTCAGGAATGAAATCGACCGATTCGTCGTGGACCGTCTTGTATCGGAAAAATTGGCGCAATCTCCTGAAGCGGATCGCTATGCTTTGGCCCGCCGCGTGGCCATGGATTTGACGGGTCTGCCTCCTTATCCGAGCGAGGTGGAAGCCTTTGTTGCAGATGAGAAGCCAGGAGCCTACGAAAGATACGTGGAGCTCCAGTTGAAGAAGCCCGGCTATGGCGAGCATTGGGCGCGGATGTGGCTTGATTTGGCCCGGTATGCGGACTCGGCGGGATATGCGGATGATCCGCTGAGAGAGATATGGGGCTTTCGCGATTATGTGATTCGATCGTTTAACGAAAACAAGCCATTCGATCAGTTCACCATTGAGCAGATTGCGGGAGATCTTTTGGGCGAACCGAAAATCGATCAATTAGTGGCGACCGCCTTTCATCGGAACACGCAAACGAACAGCGAGGGAGGAACAGATGACGAGGAATTTCGAAATGAAGCTGTAGTTGATCGCGTAAATACAACCATGAGTGTGTGGATGGGAACTACGATGGCCTGCGCCCAATGCCATACCCATAAGTATGATCCAATCACGCAGAAAGAGTATTTCGAGATGTTCGCGATTTTCAATAGCACTGCAGACGAGGATCGAAAGGACGAAGCACCGATTCTGGAATTGTTTTCCGATGAACAGAACCGGAAGCGGAAAGCCTTGGAAGAAAGCATAGCGGAAGAATGGCGTACGCTTGAAGCCGAACTCAGTAAAAAGGAGCACCGAACGCGAAGACTCGAATGGGAAAAGCGGCTGATCTCGGGAGAGGGCTGGCAGCCGCTAGTTCCCCTGGAAAGTGATGTGCAGATCCGATCGAAGGGGAAGTTCTCCATCGATGACGAAGGAATCGTGGAAGTGCATGAAAATTTGCGTCCAAACGAACAATACACCATCACCTCGGATTTTCCCGAAGGAATGAAATTCTTAAGCGGGATCAAACTGGAGATACCCGCTTTAGAGGATGGAGACCCTCCATGGTCTTTGACTGAAATAGAAGTCAGGGTGGTCCATGGAGAGCTTTCGGAAAAAGTCGTGGAAGAATCAAAGGGCAATGAGAAGAAGAAAGCAGACCCGCCTTTGAAGCTAGTGAACGCTAGCGCAACCTTCGATTCACCCCATACAAAGGTAGCAAGCGCTCATGATGGTATGCGCGCCAATCATACGCGGGGCTGGTCTGTGCCCGGCCGATTCGATGAAGACCATGAAGCGAGCTTCGAATTGAAGAAGCCCGTGGCCCTTTCGAAGGGCTCGAAAATCGAAATCGTTTTGGGGCAAGTGGAATTCAATCGTCCGATTAAACGTTTTCGTTTGTGGGTGAGCGAAGAGGAGAAGCCCTTGCCCGCAGTCCCCATTTTGTTGGCGAGCACCCTGGAGAAGCCGGAAAGAAAGCGCAGCCGGCAAGAGAAAGCGGCGCTTATCTCCTTTTTCGCCCGGCATGATTCTGAATCTCGAGAGTCGCATCGCGCCATCGCTGAAGAAAAAGCCAAGTATGATGCGGTAGAAGCGATGACGACGGTTCCCATCATGGCGGAAGTGCCGGAAAGTGGAATCCGGAAGACCCATGTGCAACTTCGCGGCAGTTTTTTGGATAAAGGAGAAGTGGTCGGCAGAGGCTTGCCCTCGGCTTTTACGGAGGGTGCGGGGACCGATGACCCTGATCGGCTGGCCTTGGCTCGCTGGCTCGTGGATCGCGAGAATCCTTTGACGGCGCGTGTCATTGCCAATCGCTATTGGGAAGCTATCTTTGGTGTAGGCATTGTGGGCACAAGCGAGGAGTTCGGTTCTCAAGGGGAAGCTCCCTCCCACCCTGAATTGCTCGATTGGCTAGCCATCGAGCTTCTCGAAAGCGGATGGGATCTGAAATATCTCCTGAAATTGATTGTGAATTCGGCGACCTACAGACAATCGTCCGTCGTTACCGAGGAAATGTATCGAAAAGATCCAGAGAATCGGTTTTTGGCTCGGGGTCCTCGTTTTCGGATTTCGGCAGAAATGATACGGGATCAGGCCTTGTTCGTCAGCGGCCTACTGAGTCCTAAAATGTATGGTCCTTCGGTTAATCCTCCTCAGCCTGAAATGGGATTGAAAGCGGCCTTCGGGAGTGAAACGGACTGGGAAACAAGCGAGGGCGAGGATCGCTATCGGCGCGGCATCTATACATCCTGGCGACGGTCCAATCCCTATCCATCGATGGCGACATTCGACGCCCCCAATCGAGAGGTATGCATGGTACGCCGGGAACGAACGAATACGCCCCTGCAAGCCTTGGTAACGCTCAACGATCCGGTGTATATTGAAGCGGCCCAAGCCTTGGGGCGACGCATGGCCTCGGTGGGAGGTTCAACCGCCAAAAAGGCGGCCCTTGGTTTTCAGCTTTGCCTAACCCGCCCGCCTTCGGTCCAAGAAAAGGAGACTTTGCTCCGGTTGTATGAAAGCCTGAAGAGGCGCTATTCGGATGACTTGAAAGCCGCTGTGGATATGGCGAGCGATCCTATTGGCCCGGTTCCCGAGGGCGGCGACGTCGCGGAGTACGCAGCTTGGACGGTTGTAGCCAACGCATTGCTCAATCTCGATGAAATGTTCTTAAAACGATGAATCCCCTACTCGAAAACATTCAAAACGCCACGCGACGTCACTTTATAAAGCAGACCTTTGCCGGTATTGGTGGCTTCGCCCTTGGATCACTCGTCAATCCGGCGTCGGCGTCCGATTTGCCCAATCCACTGGCTCCGAAAAAGCCTCATTTTCCCGCAAAGGCGAAACGCGTCATCTACCTGCACCTGACCGGGTCGCCACCGAATCTGGATATGTACGACTACAAGCCAGAGCTCGTGAAGCGCGATGGACAGGATTGTCCGTCGGTGTTTCTGGAGGGTAAGCGCTTCGCCTTTACGTCCGGAACGCCGAAGTTGCTCGGCACTCGTCGCGCCTTCAAGCAATACGGGAAAAGCGGCATGTGGATGTCGGACGCAATTCCGCATCTTCATGAAGTGGCCGACGAGTTATGCATGATCCACTCTATGAATACGGATCAGTTCAATCATGCTCCCGCCGAGCTATTCACGCTTACGGGGTCGCCGCGAGCAGGGCGCCCATCACTGGGGTCCTGGGCGACGTATGGTCTCGGCTCGCTTAACGAAGATCTGCCAGGGTTTATCGTTTTAATCTCCAGCGGCGTGCAGCCCAACGGCGGTAAGGCTTCTTTTGGCAGTGGTTTTTTGCCGTCGGTCTATCAAGGTGTCCAATGTCGTTCGGCGGGCGATCCGGTGCTCTATGTTTCCGACCCCAAAGGCATGGATAGGGATACGCGCCGATTGAGCCTGGATGCGATTCAGGAAATCAACGAACTACATGCGGACGAGTATGGGCACCCAGAGACGCGTACGCGGATTTCTCAATACGAGCTAGCTTATCGGATGCAGATATCTGTTCCGGAGGTGATGGACATTTCTGGGGAATCGGCTAAAATGCTTGAGGCGTACGGCGCTGTACCGGGAGCCTCGAGCTTTGCCAATAACTGCCTCTTGGCGCGGCGATTGGTGGAAAAAGGAACCCGCTTTGTGCAGCTTTTCGACTGGGGCTGGGATTTTCATGGGACCCGAACGGACAATGGTATTCAGAAAGGGCTTACGGATAAATGCGCGACGGTCGATAAGCCCATTGCCGCTCTCATAAAGGACTTGAAGCAACGCGGCCTGCTGGACGAGACGCTCATCATCTGTGGCGGTGAATTCGGGCGGACGCCTTTTCGCGAAGGCCGCACGGCGGCGTCGAATGTGTTAGGCCGGGATCACTATCCAGATTGTTTCACGATGTGGATGGCGGGTGGGGGCGTCAAAAAAGGCTTCAACTACGGAGCGACGGATGAACTGAGTTTCACTGTAACCGAAGATAAAGTACACATCCATGATTTTCAGGCGACCATCATGCACCTGCTCGGCTTCGATCACGAGCGGTTGACCTATCGCTTTCAAGGCCGGGACTTTCGCCTCACCGATGTCCACGGGCATGTCGTGAAGGAGCTATTAGCCTAGTGTCATCTTCGATTTTTGGGCGCAGGCATATCGCGGGACCAACCCGCTCCTACGATCCGCTACGACTTGTTTTAACGCTAATAGGCGAGTTCGGGCCAAAGTTCCCCGAACCTCTACCCGCTCATGGTCGGCATATCCGGAAGATCGTACATGGCGACCATGTAGGGATGGTCGGATCGATACTCAGTTAAGGGCTTGCTACTTTCAACTCGGCCAATGGGACGCGTTCCCTTGCCAACTATCCCCGACGAATCATCACCCAGATCCTCGCGTATCGCTGCGGCCTTTGTTTCCAAAGAAGCTACCACCTCCGGAGCCTCGTCGTATCGGTTCCGAGATTCGCCGATATCTTCCCGTAGATTGTAGAGCTCCTGAATCGCATGGCCTTGCTTGCGAAAATGGAGTTTCCAGTCCCCTACTCTCACGGCTTCCAGTGAGTTTTGACGATAGTAGAAAAAGGTGTCGTTAGGGGCCGTGGCTTTCGCGTTGAACATCAGCGGGCTAATGTCATAGCCATCGATCTTCCGGTCTCCAGGAACTGATATGCCAGTTAAACCCGAAAACGTCGGGAAAAAATCCATACTTGAGACTACCGCATTGCAGGTTTCCCCCGCTTCGATTCGATCTGGCCACCGCATGATGCACGGTACCCGCTGTCCACCCTCCCAAGTTTCCTGCTTAGTTCCGCGACAGGGATCGTTACTCCCTCCTTCGCCTTGGGCCCGCGATCCATTGTCGCTGGTAAAGATGATCAATGTGTTCTCGTCGATTCCCAACTCCTTCAAGCAATCCATAATTACGCCAACGCTCCAATCGATACACTCCACCGCGCCGCCGTAGGCCCCGTTTTCAGAGGATTCTAGAAATTGCTTGGGAACAAATAGAGGCACGTGAACGTACATGTGAGCCAGATACAAAAAGAATGGCCTATCTTTGTGGCGCTCGATAAAGCTAATCGCTTCTTCCGTGTAGCGTTCGGTTATGCCGCGCTGGTCCGGCTGTTGCTGGACTACCGTTTCATCTCGCACAATCGGCAAGGGAGGATTGTCAGGCCGATCGGATTGCCGACCCATATCGTTGCTGTAGGGGATTCCGAAATACTCATCGAATCCGTGTCGAGTGGGAAGGAATTCCGGCTGATCACCACAATGCCACTTCCCGACTATCTTCGTTACGTAACCCGCCGTCTTCAGTTGCGAAGCCACCGTTACCTCGTCCTGGCTTAGTCCGATATCGTATCCTGGAAACAATACGACTTCGCCATGAAAACTGCCAAAACCAATTCGCGGCGGATAGCAGCCTGTCATCATTGCCGCTCGCGATGGAGAGCAGACGGGCGACGCCATGTAGAAATCCGTGAAACGCATGCCCTCCTGGGCTAGCCGGTCGATATGCGGTGTTCGATTCCGATTAGAGCCGTAGCAACCCAAATCGCCATAGCCTAGGTCATCGCAATTGATGATAATGATATTCGGGGTTGTTTTCATGTATTTTCTCGCTGTCCAGCAAACAGTCGCAGGCCAAGCCGAGTCAATCAACGAATATAAGGATTGCCCATATCTTCGGCTATTCGAAGATGCCTCCATGAAACTGTCGCCAGGAGTCCTATCGCTCCTCATTGCCAACATCGCTATGTTTATTGTCACCTATATGGTACCGGGACAGAAGGAATTCATGTTGCGTTGGTTCGCTCTCTACTTTCCTCAGAACGATCAGTTCCAAGTCTGGCAGTTTGTCACCAACATGTTCATGCATGGCGGCCCCACCCACATTTTTTTCAACATGTTCGCCCTTGTTTCCTTCGGCTCCATTCTGGAATTCCGTTGGGGGATTCGCCGGTTTCTCACGTTCTACTTCATAGCCGGCATCGGAGCTAGTCTCATATACACGCTGGTTAATGTCCTCAAGTTTAGCTCAATCCAATCCGGGTTTCTCGCCCTTGGCTTTTCCAGCGAAACGATCCTGGCTTTACTGAAAACGGGCTCGGCTACCGACGCTCTGACCGAAAAGCTCGGGCTAGAAACGCTCCGCGAGTTCTACACGCTTTATCATGTGTCTGCTGTCGGTGCCTCGGGTGCCATATACGGAGTGCTTGTCGCCTTCGGCATCCTTTATCCGAATGCCAAACTCAGCCTAATCTTCTTCCCGGTTCCGGTTGCTGCCAAGTACTTCATTCCGGGCCTGCTCTGCCTAGACCTGTTTTCGGGATTCACTGGATTTTCTCTATTCGGAGGTGGTATCGCCCACTTTGCCCACATTGGCGGGGCCATAATCGGATTCCTGATGATGCTAGTTTGGCGCAAAAATCACCAACGGACTGAGCGCATCACCGTATCCGATTATTAAAGTTATCGAGAATAGACAAGGGTCCAGGAAGGTCGAGAGGCTTCCTCCAGTCCTCCAAGCCTAAATACAAAACGAAGGGCAGAGCCCATCCTGCATACCAAAGCTAATACGACGGCCTTCGTTACACAGAAGCCTAACCATTAAGAAGATACGAGTTCCGTTTATTCTAAAGAAGGCTTGCTCTCCGGTCTCCATATTGCCCTTTGTAAGGCGTTACCCTATAATCAAATGCCGCCAAGATTTCGCCAGTCACCATCTATACCTACAGGCTCGGTCAGAAGCCTAGTCAGTAGTATTCTTTTGTTTCAGATCGCCGGAGTTGCGTCTTTCGGGCAACTGGACTCGCTCGACCGGCTAACTCTCGAGGAATTGGGAGAAGTACCCGTCATATTATCCTCTAAGAACCCCACTCAGCTTTTCGAGGCTCCGGTTGGCTCCTTCGTATTCGATGAAGAAGCAATCGAATCTCTTCCTGTCGACTCGATTGCGGAAATGCTTCGATACGCGCCTGGCGTCCATATCATTCGCCCTAGCAACGGCATTTGGGGAGTCGGCATGCGGGGAATCAATTCCCGTTTCTTCAATCGAGTCGAGTTCAACGTCGACGAACAAAATGTCTACAGCTCCATCTTTTCAGGACTATTCGGGAATCAGCATGACCTTTTGCTCGACGATATCGCGTCGGTAGAGGTCGTCTATGGCCCGGCCGGCGGGACTTGGGACAATAACGCGGTCAACGGGATGGTCAACGTTCTCAAGAAAACCGGTTTATGGAAGATGGCGGAGTCATTCAATTCGTCTACAGAAAAAACCGTTTGAGATTCATCGTGAACCAAGACAATGCAGATCGACAAGGAATCGTCTTGAGCTCGAAACTTATCGAGCTGTCGGTCGATAAGCGATGAGCGAAAATATCAGGAGCCCGAGGAATTGGTTCGGCAATCTTCCTTTGTCACGGAAGATCCTCTCGATAACTTTTGTCTCGAGCCTGATCACTTTATTCCTCCTCTGCTCCCTATCGTTCATAAGGGAACGAGACTCGTTCTACAAAAGGAAAGTCAATAGTGTTGAAACGCTCGCTCGAATCTTGGAAAGCAACACTATCGCCGCCTTGCGGTTCGACGACAAGGACATAGCGAACCAATACGTTCAATCCTTTAGCGAGGAACCGGACATCGAAAGCGTTACGATTTTCGACAAGACCGGCGAAGTTTTCGCCGCGTTCGACCGAGGGTATGATTTCATCGACGCGCTTCCCCCTACTGAATTCGGAGTTTCCAGAGCAGGAAATCGTATTTTATTTGGTCACGAAATCGCCTTTGGAGAAGAACGACTGGGCACGATCTTGATCGAAACATCCACTAGATCGCTTCGAAACTCGGTTCTGAATCTTTTATGGGCCAACATCGCCTTTCTTTTTGGCGGCTTAGTCATTACTATAGCACTAGCATATCGTCTCCAGAAATTCATCACTGCGCCAGTTAACGAGCTCGTGGAAGTGACTAAGTCGATCGCCTCCGAGCAGGACTACTCAACAAAGGCGATAAAACGCTCCAACGATGAGATTGGCTCGCTTGTCGATAGCGTAAACAAAATGCTGGAGGCCATAGAAAAGCGCGATGAGACCTTGAGGTCCACGAACTCCGTTCTGGAGAAAACGGTAGAAAAACGAACCCGTGATTTAAACGATCGCAACAAGGCCTTGAACAAGGCGATCAACGCCGCCCGAGCCGCATCCAAAGCCAAAAGCGACTTTCTGGCCACGACCAGCCATGAACTCAGAACACCACTGAATCCAATAATAGGATACGTCGATCGCCTGCTTGAACGAATTGAAGATCTCGATAGCCTCCGGGAGCTCCAGATTATAAAAAACTCCGCCGAGCTTCTGTTGCGGCTTATCGATGATATCCTGGAGTTCAGTCGAATCGAGCATGGAGACATTCGCATTGAGATGAAGGAATTCAACTTCAATGAATGTTGTCGCGACGTCACCTACCTAATGAGCGCCCAAGCCAAGGAAAAAGGGCTCGATCTTAAATTCATATTGGAACTGCCTGACGGGTTCCCAGAGAACAAGCCAATCATTTTCGACTCCGATGAGGGACGCTTGCAGCAAGTAGTCACCAACTTGATAGGCAACGCGATTAAATTTACCGAAGAAGGCCGCATCACGGTCCGCGTAGTCATTAAGTCGGATGGTCTCGGAAATGACTCTTTAAAAGTAAGCGTTGAAGACACCGGAATCGGCATCAGCGAAGAGGACTCCAAAAAGCTATTTAAGCCTTTCACGCAAGTGGATGAAGGATTGAGCCGAAAGTATGGAGGAATGGGATTGGGCCTGGCCATTAGCCGGGCGTTTATAGAAGCCCTCGGAGGGGTGATTGATTGTTCCAGCGAGCTCGGGGTGGGCAGCAAATTCTGGTTTGAGATCCCAATCGTTCTAAAAGACGGCGTCGAGCCGACTTCAGACGATAAGATAGTCCGGGTTAATGGAGCTCAGGAACTCGAAGGAGACCATGCCGCCCAATCAATCTTGCTCGTCGATGATGAGCGTGTGAATAGAGAACTGGGAGCTTCGATGATTAGAAGTCTTGGCTACCATGTCGTTTGCGCCAAGGATGGCTTCGAAGCATTGGGCATCACGGGAAAGCAAGACTTTGGGCTTATCCTTCTCGACATCCGCATGCCTAATTTGGATGGATTTGAAACAGCCCGGGCCATCAGAGACCGTTCTCGAAAACAGCCACCCACGCCAATCATAGCGCTGTCCGCGCATATCACCACGAAAGATGAGGAACGATGCCATGAAATGGGCATGCTCGACTATCTGCAGAAACCCTTGAATATAGATACCCTAAATAGATGTATTCAAAAGTGGCTTAAGAATTGCGATCCGAGCGATGCTTGTTGAATCGACTTTCACCCTAAATTCTCAAAATCCTTCCAAGACATCGCTAATCCCCCTACTTTGGTAATTGCCGACTTCCAGCCCCTAGATTTATTTTGACGCCATTCATCATTTTTTCAGCAACCATTCCCAACAAGTAAATCCGCCACCTCATGAGAATCGCCGCCTATCTCACTCTAATTTTTATACCAGCCTCAATCTACGCCGCAAATGTCGACGTCTACTTCGGGACCGGAGGCTCACCGGCAAAAGGGATCTACCGAGCCAGCTTCGATACTGAATCCGGAAAACTAAGCGAGGCCGAGTTGGCCGCCGAAATCAAATCGCCAGGTTTTCTGGCATTGCACCCAAAAAGGACGACCCTCTATGCCGTTGCTCAGGACCATAAGGGTCCTTGTGTTGCTGCGTACCAGATCAAAAACAATGGCTCCCTTGAGCTTCTAAACACAACTCCAATCGGTGATGGAGGAGGCGCCCATATTGCCGTACACTCCTCCGGAAGATTCTTGCTCACCGCTCAATACGGGGGCGGCTCTGTGGCCGTTTTTCCACTGGCCTCGAATGGGAGCGTAAAACCCCGGGCTCAGCTGATCGAGCACGAAGGCGGTTCCAGCGTAGTCGCCAGTCGCCAAGATAAGCCACATCCGCACTGGGCTGGATTTTCTCCAGATTCCCGATTCGCATTCGTACCCGACTTAGGACTGGATCAAATAGTCATCTACAAAGTCGATGAGAACAGTCCCTCCCTCACAGCCCATGGTCATGCTGAGGCGTTGCCAGGGGCTGGACCGCGCCACATGCGCTTCTCTGTAGATGGCGCTTACATCTACTTGCTCAATGAGCTCCGCCTTTCCGTTACAACGTTTGCCTATGATTCGGATACAGGAACGACCAAACGATTGTCGACGACCAAAGCTCTCGACGAAGTAGTCAAGGCCAAGGAAGTATTCAATTCGAGCTCAGAAATAGTCACGCACCCGAATGGGCGTTTTCTCTATTCTGGAAACCGGGGCAACGATACCGTAACCGCCTATCGAGCCAATCCAAAAACCGGAAGACTAAAGGTCACAGAAGTCGAGTCCGTGCGGGGGGCTTGGCCACGCAATATCAATATGGACAAGGACGGACGCTGGCTACTCGCTGCGGGAAGGCATTCCAATACGGTCTCCGTGTTCGAGATTGATCAGGAAACGGGAGAACTTACCTTCCAAAGAGCGGGGGTAACTAACGTGCCCGCTCCAATCTGCATCGTCTTTAATCAGTAGATTAGTCCGAACCCGGACGAGTCGGAAGGTCGACCCAAACAAGCCGGTGATCGCTACCCTCATAGTAGTCGGGGCGACGGTAGACATGGCCCTTGACTCCATCCAAAGAGTTTTCCCAACCAGGTGATCGCAAAATATAGTCGATCCGCGAATAGGAATCCTCCTTTCTGTAGTAATGAGTCCACCGCGAACCCAGATCGTCCGAACACTCGATCGCTAAGCTCAAATCTCGTTTTCCTTTACGCAGAAATGCTCGAACGGCGCCAGAAATGGGCGAATCGTTCAGGTCCCCGACAATCAGGTATCTAGCTTCGTTAGGATTAGGGTACACATCGAGAATCCGATCTCGCGCCGCCCTGCCCTCCAGAGTACGTCTTTGATTAGAAAGCGGATCCGACTTAACGGTAGTGTATTTGCTTTTCAAATGCAAATTGAACAGACTCCATTCAGCTTTGTCGTCTTCGATTCTCAATTCGAGCATCCCCCGCTTGACGAAGTCGACTTCGCCCATGTAGCGAATCGGCAGATTTGGATGCTCGACGATACGAACATCAAGGTTTGCTGTCCATAGGGCGGCTAAATGCCTCTCCGAATCGTGGGCTTCTAGCCAGGCTGAACCGGAATACTCCAGTCCTTCGCTGGCCAAGTCGCGTTGCAACTCAAGCAAGTGCGCCCTTTTGCCGATTTCCTGCAAGGCAATCAGATCAGGCCTGACGGCGAGAATCGTTTCTCTGACAACTTTCTTCTCGGATTCGGGCTTCGGGTATTCCGGCCGCCAACGCCCTTCCACTAGTCGATCCATGGTCAGGTAGTTTCGGATATTGTAAGTGGCAACCCGAACACTCTCCGGCTCTTCCGCCCAGCCAAGCCCAACCAGGACCGAAAGACAGATCGAACCGAAGTAGACCCGCGCCCTTAGCCCAAGATATTCTCTGAAGATTCTCCCCGAGCCCATTGTTATCAAATCAAGGGTAAAAATTACGGTGATGCAATCCCGCCTCGTCTTCATCGACTGCTATAACGGAGATGGGACGTTTCAAAACGAACTTCTCTAGATCGTGTCCAATGCCCCAACCTCTTCCGAAAATTCCATTTTGTTCCAATGTTGCTTGGAATAACTCAAAGACACCTTCACCTCTCTCCCTAAATTCTCAAGCTGAATGATGCCTCCATAACTAGGCCTAAAATAACCGATCCGCTGAAGATAATCTCCAATCGCTACAAGTTCCTGAGCCTCGACGCCCGGACCGTAGTGAATCTCATGCCCCACATCGCCGACGCTGAACACTTCGCCACGGAAGCCATAGGGACCCTCGACTTTAGCTACTCTGCTAACTCCAATGATCACGAGGGTTCCCAACAGCCCGCATGACCCTGCTATCAAAGTGCTCAGAAGGCGCTTTTTCCCTGATACCCTCACCATTGGATAGCGTTCCTCAGGATCGCATGGCGCGTTCCCGCTCCAGCAAGGTCGGGTGGGAATAGTGAAATCCGCTATACAAAGGATGCGGATTCAAATTGGAGAGGTTTTTCTCGCTCAGGTTCCTCAAGGCCTGGCTCAGCGGCTTCCAATCGCCCACTGCATCACGAGCAAACGCGTCCGCTTCGTATTCATGCTTACGTGAAATGGAGTTGAATACGGGGCCCGTCCAGAAAGTTACTAGTCCGCCAAGAAGGCTGAATAGCAGCAAGGCTACACCCAGATTTCCTATCTCGCCAGTTCCTATCGGGGCAAAACCGAAGCTCTCGAAAAACAGCGTGCTGCTCATGAGGAAATCAATCACCCAAAACGCCGCGAACATCATCAACGCGGACACCGTTATCATTTTGGGAATGTGGCCCTTCTTATAGTGCCCAATTTCATGTGCCAATACTGCTTCAAGCTCTTCTTCCGATAGTTGCTCGATAAGCGTATCGTAAAGCACAATACGCCTAAACTTTCCGAATCCCGTAAAAAACGCGTTGGAGTGCCCAGATCGCTTGCTCCCATCCATTACTTGAATCGTTTTGGCCTTGAAACCGGCTCGTTCCGACAAATCCATCAACCTATCCTTAAGGCTCCCTTCCTCCAGAGGGGAGAGCTTATTGAAAAGCGGCATGATTATCATCGGATATAGTACCATCATGAGCAACTGAAAGGCCATCATGACGACGAACGCATAGATCCACCACCAATTTCCAAGCCACCCAACCAAGCTCATTAGGAGCCACAGCAACGGGAAGCCAATTACCGCTCCGATAAGGCCACCCTTGATCTTATCCGTGATCCACAATTTGAGATTACTGCGATTAAACCCAAATCTCTCCTCTATTTTGAACTGGCTCCAGTAGTCGAATGGTAGTCCTGGGATTCCCAAGAGCATGGAGACCCCTATCAGAAAGAGCGCTGACGACGCATTCCCGCTGCCCCACATCTCCGACCACCAGCCGAAAATCCACGGCAGTAGTCCGCTGAGCAGAACAATAGCCAGCACTACGCCATCAACGCATAGCTGAAGGCTGGAAAAGCGGCTTTTCGCCAATGTGTAGCGGTTGGAATTGGCATAGGTCTCCGCATCCATTACATCTTCGAGCCCCTCAGGAGCTTCGTCCCCGAATTTCAATACTCGCTGACGATTGAGACTCTCCAGAATAAGCTCCATGCCGACTTTCGCCAACAGGGCGATTACGAAAACGATTTCCAACGTGGTCATCGCGGGAATGTGGCGCGAAGGCGTTCTAACTGTCGAGTGAAACCTGATCTTGTAACGCTTCGTCTATCAAACATAGTCAATCGCCGTGAGCAAAAAAAACAAGGAAGACGATTTTTCGTTCGAGGAAGGACTGGAAAAGCTCGAATCAATAGTTGAGGAAATGGAAAGCGGTGAACTGAAGCTCGACGAACTGGTCAAACGCTACGAAGCCGGTTCCAAACTGCTCGCCCAATGCGACAAGCGAATAGCCGAGGCCGAGGCGAAAATAGAAATATTGCAGAACGAAAATGCTGAAGATCCGGAATTCGAGAATTTCGATCCAGACGCCTAGATTATTTTTAAATCAATAGGATGGACAATGGCCTCCCATTGGCTTGTCCTTCCCGCTCTTTCCCACCGACTATTGAAGGAGAAGCCACAATCCGGACGCCCTAGCGAAGACGATTTTCCGATTCTTAGCCGAATTGAGAGCCCCGCTGACATCAAGAAGCTGGGTGAAGAGGCTCTCGAGGATCTAGCGATCGAGATTCGAAATAAGCTCATATCGACGACCTCGATCAATGGCGGACATTTGGGCCCGAACCTAGGCGTGGTCGAATTGACCATAGCCTTGCACCGAGTATTCAGCACCCCTCAGGATCATTTCGTTTTTGACACTTCTCACCAGGGATACGTCCACAAGCTGCTAACGGGTCGAAACGGTTCCGAATTCGACAAGATACGCAAATCCGGAGGTCTCAGCGGCTTCTTGACCCGCAGCGAAAGCGGGCACGATTCCTATGGAGCCGGACATGCGGGAACTGCTCTATCGGCAGCCCTTGGCATGGCCACCGCTCGCGATCGCCTGGGAGGCGATGAACATGTTGTCGCGCTATGCGGGGACGCCGCTTTCACCTGCGGCATCACAATGGAGGCGCTCAACAATGTCGCTGCTGCAACCAAACGATTGGTGATCATCCTGAATGACAACGAATGGTCGATCGCCAAGAATGTCGGCGCGATGTCCAAATACCTTAACGAACTGATAACGAACCCCTTATACAATAGACTCCATCACGACGTAGGGACCCTCCTTCAAAAAGTGCCCGGAGGCGAGCAACTACTGAAGATCGGTAAGAATGCCGAGAAAGGATGGAAGAGTATCGTCGTTCCCTCATCCATTTTCGAGCAGTACGGTGTCCGCTACTTTGGCCCAATCGACGGTCACGATCTTCCCCTTCTAACACGCCACCTGGAGTTCGCGAAAGACGCGAATGAGCCGGTAATCCTCCACGTTGTCACCAAGAAAGGAAAAGGATACGATCCAGCGATCAAACATCCTGAAAGCTTCCATGGGACGAGCCCCTTCGAAGTGGCTTCCGGGAAGTCGAAATCAAAATCGAAGGGTCCTCCAAACTACCAAGACGTTTTCGGCAAGGCGCTGGTCCGCTTCGCTAAGAAGGACGCCTCGATTGTCGGAATTACAGGCGCCATGCCGTCCGGCACGGGCTTGATCCACCTTCACGATGAGCTGCCTGGCCAATTCTACGACGTAGGAATCGCGGAAGAGCACGCCGTCCTATTCGCAGCGGGATTGTCGACCAAAGGCATCCGCCCAGTGGTGGCGATTTACTCGACTTTCTTGCAACGGGCATTCGATCAGCTCATTCACGACATCTG
>MDTA01113132.1_pt1 | contig 19987 bp, 18 predicted proteins | sample 811151 | NCBI WGS metagenome assembly MDTA01 (sample SAMN05326648, study PRJNA326480) | marine metagenome | isolation source: seawater | place: Indian Ocean: South | collected 2010 | reverse complement strand
TGAACTACGTAATTTTTTTTAAGTAAAAATTTTGATAAGTATGATCCATCCTGACCTGTAATTCCAAATATTAATGCGATCTTACTCATTATTATTAAAATAGTTATTATTAAATATACTAATAATTATAAATGTATACTAATTAAAAATAATGAAATTCTAAAACTTAAAGGTATTAGTAGTTACTTGCGAATTTATTGTTCTTTACGTTTTTTTTTATATCCTCATATATCCAGTTATAGGTTCTACTTAGACCTTCCTTAAGAGAAATAGTGGTATCCCAATTTATTTTTTTTCTTGCTAAATCGTTATTGCTAGACCTTCCTCTTACACCAAGTGGTTTTTCAAGTAGATATTTTTTTTTCATTTTTGTGTTAGCTAAATTCTCAATAATTTCTATCATTTCATTAATTGAAACTTGTTCCTCACTACCGATGTTTAGGGGTTCGGAGTAGTTACTAAAAAATAATTTTTTTGTTCCTATTATACAATCATCTATATACATAAAGCTTCTCGTTTGGAGACCATCACCCCAAACTTCAATTGTATTTTCCAGATTTAACTTTGCATTAATAATTTTTCTACATAAAGCTGCTGGAGCTTTTTCTCTACCTCCGTCGTATGTTCCCATTGGTCCATAAACATTGTGGTATCTGGCAACTCTTGTTTCAATATTAAAGTCTTCCTTAAAATGTCTACACATCCTCTCACTAAATAATTTTTCCCATCCGTATCCATCTTCTGGTGCAGCAGGATAAGCATCTGTCTCTTTTAATCCCTCAACATAAGAATTGCTCTGTTTTAAGTTATTATAAACGCAAGCGCTAGACGAAAAAAAATATCTCTCAATTGAATTATGAACTGACGCTCTGAGTAAATTTGTATTTATTAAGACTGATAACATACACTCAGTCTTGTTATTTTCAATAAAACCCATTCCACCCATATTACAAGCCATATTAAAAACAAAATTGATACCCTTGGTAATTTTTATACAATTATCGTAATTTTTTAAATCGAGAGAATAATTTTCACACTCTTTAAAATGTTGAAACCAATAATCATAAGGCTTGCTATCTGCACATGTTACTTCATGACCGTCTTTTAATAAATCTTTAACTAAGTGACCACCTATGAATCCACCAGCGCCACAAACTAAAATTTTTTTTTTATTTAAATTCATCTTTTTAGTCCATATAGTAAAATACAATAAATTGCCCTAAATGCATCCTTAATTCGAATTTTTTTTCCTTCAGAATAAGATCTGCCGGCATAAGAAATTGGTACTTCATAAAAAATATAATTTTTTTTTGCTAACTTTATAGTTATCTCCGGTTCAACACCGAATGAAGTTTCTTCAATATCAATTGATTTTATCACATCTTTTTTGAATGCCTTATATCCAGTCTCCATATCTGTCATATTTAAATTAGTTATTAAGTTGCAAAAAAGGGTTAAAATTTTGTTAGCAACAGAGTGCCAAAAAAAAATGAAGCCTAATATATTTATTTGTTCCTAAAAACCGAGATCCATATACTACTTCTGCATTGGTCTTGCTAAATGGTTCTAAAAGTTGATCATAATCATTTGGGTCGTACTCTAAATCTGCATCTTGAATTATAACTATTTCCTTTAAATTTTCCTTAAAAGCTGTACTTAGAGCTTTACCTTTTCCATAATTTTTATCCTGGTAAAGTACCTTTATAGATTTATCCTCTAAATTTTTTAAGATCTCTCTAGTTCCATCATTTGAGAAATCATCAACAACAATTATTTCATCCCCCGGATCTAAATTACTTTTAACTTTGTTTAATATTTCTATAATTGTTTTTTTTTCATTAAAACAGGGTATAACTATTGTTTTATTCATATTATAAAATTTTTTAATTATTATAAATTCACTTTATAAATATGCAGATGTTAAAACAAATTTTTAAATCGCAATATATAATAGGAACTTTATTTTACTCCTTTCCAAGCCTTTTTTCTATAATTATATCTTTAATTTCTATACCAATTTTTTTAAAATTTTCTAGTCCTGATGATTACTCAAATTTTTTAATTAGTCATTTTGTTTTGACAATTGCGATTATTACAAATTTGAATATAGGTAAGATCACAACTATAAATATTGTCAAAAAAAAAAGATCTAATTCGGAAATTTTTTTTACTTCTATAATATTTACATTTTTATTCTCATTTTCGTTTACTTTATTAATTTTTTTATTATTTTCATCTATAGTCCATTATTTTTCATTAAATACTTTAAAAGTTTTAGCTGATTTAAAAATTTTATTTGGTTTATTTTTAACCAATACATATCTTACTCTTGAGGGTTACTATAAAGGAAATTTAAATTACAAATTACTTAGTTTTTTTAATTTATTTTTTTATAGTATATCACTATCCATACCATCAATTTTTATAGTTTATGATATTAATTTAAATATTTTTACCATTTCATTAATCGTCAAATTTCTCGTTGTATTATCAATGTTTATTTTTGTGTTTAACAAGATAAATATTTATAGATTTAAATATTCAAAAAGTTTTGTTAATGACTGCACAAACAACTTAAAATGGATGACTCTAAACACTTTTCTAAATCAAATATACAATTATCTTGATAAATATTTAATTAAAATTTTTTTAGATAACCTCATATTTATTTACTATACTATTTCACAGCAAATAACCTCGAAATTAGGTGATCCTTTACTTGCTTATAATAATATATTCATCGCTAAGACTTTTAGAAAAAATAACAATGAAAGCAATAATTTAAGCTACTCTAGCTTATTCTATTGTATATATATATTTGCAGCTTTTTTATTTTTATATTTTTTTTTAGATATATTTCTTAAATTATGGTTAGGTTCCGCTTATTCAGTAAAGTATTTTGAGCTAATAAAAGTCTTTTTTTTAATATCAACTTTGGGTTCTTACTCTAAATTGATCATTGATTATTATGATATTGTCAACAAGTCAAAACAAAGTAGTAAAATAGAGCTTTTAATTTTAATCCCGTTTATAGCTGGAATAATTTTTTCAGTTATAAATAAAAATATTTATTATTTTTTATTTCTGATACTTTTAAAGGAATTAATTACACTAATAATTAGATTTTACTACATAAAAAATCTTTTCTACTTTAAAAAATTTTTTTATGTACAACTAATATTAATTATTTTTAATTCGGTTTCTTGGTTCTATAATCTGGATAATATTTATTTCATAATCATACAGTTTTTACACCTCTTGATTTTTTTACCATTAAGAAGTCTTAGAAAATTTTATAAAATATGAAACTATCAATAATTATTCCTACAAAAGATAGACCAAAAAGACTTATAAAATTGATAAAACAATTGGAAAAGAATAAATTTTTTTTTAATGAAATTATAATCATTGATAGTTCAAATAGTCTAAATAATAAATTTATAAAAGAAAAATTAATCGGTATTAATCTTGATATTAAATTGATAAAATCTAAACCATCAATTGCATATCAGCGTAATTTAGGCATACGAAAAGCAAAAAAAGATAATGATTACCTGATGTTTTTAGATGACGATATTTCATTTAATAATAGTTCTTTTAGAAATATGGAAAAATTTATAAGAAAAAATGATTACATCGGATATTCTTTTAATATTTTTGAAAAGAACCAATTTAGTTTTTACGACAATTTGAAAAGATCAAAATTATCTAAAAAATTAGGTATATATGATAGCCGTGTAGGTGCAGTAAGTCCCTCAGGGTGGCATTCAAAAATGATAAATGTTACAAAAAACACTGAAGTAGATTGGTTATCAACAACTGCAGTAATCTATAAATCTAATCTCAAAATTAATTTCGACATTTTTTTTTCTGGTTATAGTTATCTTGAAGATTTAGATTTCAGTTTCAGAGCAAGAAAAAAAGGTAAATTAGTGATTGTAAATAAAGCAAAGTATTTTCACAAAAATTTTATAGAAAGAAAAAATTTTGAATTTGGTGAAAAAGAAATTATTAATAGACATTATTTTGTAAAAAAAAATAAGCTTAATTTTTTGTCCTTTATTATGGCAACATTAATTTTTGTTTTTCTTAATCTTTTAAATTTTAGAATTCAGCGTTTCCTTGGAAATTTTTTTGCTTTATTGAAAATAATTTTTAATTACCTTTTTTTCATAAAGGCATAAATAAGATTAAGAGTTCCATCAAAGTTATTATAATTACTCAATAATACATTTTTTTTAAAACTCAATTTTCCATTAATAGAATTACTATCACAAAGCACTTTAATCGAAGAATTTAAGCAGTCCATCATAAAAAACGAAAAAAAGTTTTCACTACTGTTTATTCCTAGTTTGCATTTTTTTATAATTGCTATATTTTTTTTATGGCTAACAAATCCAAAATTTTTCACGTTTTTATTAACAATTTTATCTCCAATGCAATAAATTTCGATGTTTTTTTTGGTTATAAATTTTACTAATTTTAAAAAAAAGTCGTTATTTTTATTTTTATGTTTCCTATAATAGATAACAATTTTTTGAGATTTATTTATAACTTTTTTCTTATTCAATACTAAATAATTTAGGACAAAGTTAAAATTTTTGTTTTTCATTCCATTCTTAAAATATTTTTTTAAGTTATCGGTAGCAAAAATGACTTCATTATATCTAATACTTAAAATAATTTTTGAAAGTTTATAAACTAAGGGAAAAGAGTTTCTTAAAAAGCTCTTACCATATCTGCTAGATCCAGTTATGGGTCCTAATACAGTTTTTGGAGCAAGTAAAAGGAGAATTATAAAATTCCACAAAGGCAGATAATTCAAATATACAAACTTTTCTTTTTTAAAGAAAAAATACCACGAATAAAAGCAACCAATAAATGGATAAATGTATTTATAATAAAATTTATCATAATTAATATAATTTTTTTTTTTAAAATAAGATATTTTTCCGTATTTTAAAATGTAATTAGCTTCTGGAGAATAGACTTTAATCAAATTAATTTTTTTATAATAAGGTTGCTTTAAAAAAAGCCTTGCTAATTTACCTTCACCAGAATTTTCTCTAAAATCGCAAGTCCAAACAATCATTTATCTTAAATTTTTTAACTCTCCAAATAAAAATCTTTTTAAGAAAATGATTAGTGAATAAAATAATCTTAACGATCTTCTAACTGTATCATTTTGAAGTCTCCATATACTCTCAAAGTAATTTTCAAATATCTTTGGTGGAATTTTTGTATCTTTTGAATTATAATTAATTGCTCCACCTAAACAAATAATTTTTATATTTTGAGTCATATTTGATATTTTGGCTGCTATAATTTCTTGTTTTGGGGTTGGTAATCCTAACAAAAGTAAACTATTCGGTCTAATTTTTTTGACTTTATTATTGATTTTTTCAAATATATAATCTGGATCACCGTATGGAGCTTCAATAAAGTAAAATTTTTTATTTTTAAACTTTCTTTTAATATATTCTATATTTTTTTTATTCTTACTTGATATCAAATAAATATCACCAAATGCAAAACTTGGTTCAAGACGTGAAAGAATTTTTCTTCCTGGAACTTTTTTTAAATTAACTAAAAATTTTGCTAATATTCCATCAGGCCATAAATATAGAATATTTTTATTAAAAGCTATTTTTTTATGAACAAAAGACAAAAACGCCATATTGAAAGCTGATACCACAAAATTTTTTTTTTTTAGAAGTTTATTAATATCATTTACAAAATTATATTTTTTTTTATTGAATAACTTTAAAAAATTATTTTGCCGTATAAATCCCTTAAAAAAAAAGAACTGATTTATTTTTCTTAAAACTTTTAAAGTTGAAACAATGAAGTAAAATTTATAATATTTTTTTAAAATTTTATTATCCTCAATAAATTTAAGAAGAAGATATTTGCTACTAAGACCTCCTGTACGCATTATTGTAGTTAAATTATTCAGATATTCTATTTTTATTTTTTTTTGGAATAATTTTAGTAAATAATCATAGTCAGCGGATATTTTATAATTTATTGAATATTTATTTTTCTTTAATCTTTTTGATATGAAAATTGAAGTATGAGGTGGCATCCAACCATACTTAAGTTTCTCTGGAACAAATTTACCACTCTTCCATAATCTTAATGGATTATCGATCTCATGTTCTTTTGATATTATTATATCTCCGTAAGCTAAATCAAAATTTGAATTACTATAACTTTTTACAACATTGGATAATACATTTTCATCGTAAAAAATATCATCAGAATGTAAAATTCCAATTAGATCTCCTTTAGCATATTTTAAACCAATGTTTATAGAACCGTAAAGATTATTTGAAATATTATCTACTAAAATTTTTTTAATAAATTTTTTAGACTTTAATAAATGAAAAGTCATATCTTCAGATTTGCTATAAACAACTATTAATTCTTTATCTTGATAATTCTGCAATTTGAATGACTCTAAACTATCTTCTAGAAAAGGCATCCCATCCTTGACTATTGTTACAATACTAACTTTGATTTTTTTTGTCATTATTAGCGATTAGGTAAAGACTTATAATAAAAAAAATGTAATCAATACTAAAAACAGCATAAGAACTTTCAACTATTGATCTCATTGATAATATAAAGATAATAAAAAATGCAAAAATATAATTTTTATCTTTTAAATTATTTATTCTTAGATATTTTACATTTTTTAAAAGTATTTTTATTATTTGAAAATAAATCATAATAAAAATGAAAATGCCAAGAACTCCAGCACTTGAAAAAAAATAAATTAATCCATTTGAAGCAGTTTGTTTGATAAGAAACCTATCTGATTGAGCACCGTTGCCAATAATTGGGGAACTTTTAATAGTCAATTTGATCAATTCTTTCCAATCATTAAATCGATAAGATGTTATTGATGCAGGACTTACTTTTCTTAAAACCCTATATTTAGTATAATTTCTGTCTATCTTGATTTCCTTGTCAAAAATTTGCTTAAACAAAAAACTTTTTATTAATAATAAATTAGATGTTTTTAATTGTGCTAAAGATACAGAAAAAATAAGTGGAATAATTAGAAAATAAATAAAATTGTATTTAAAGTTTTTAATTTTAAGATTATTTAAATTAATATAATTAGAGAAAGTTATAACCATAAGAACAATAAAATAAATTCCTACTATAGTTCTAGATTGTGTTAAAAAAATTCCAGGTATGATAAATATAGTAATCAAAAGTAAATTTTTTTTATTTTTTAAATTTAGAAAAATTACAGAAAATAAAAACAGTATCAATGCCATCCTTCCGATACCTGATGACCTTGGAATATTTTGAATTGGAGCTATCAAAGCTTTTTCACCATAGTGTCCATAGAACAACTGATCAGTAAATATTAAATAATAAATTTTTTCAAAATAAAAATAAAAATATATAATTGCAATAGTTAAAATCAAAAAATAAAATATTTTTTTAATTTCATAATTTTCATTGTAAAAAATTATATTTAAAAATAACAAAAGATTTATAGAAGTAATATTATAAATAATATTTAAATTGTTATTTTCACTTAAAGTCAGTGATAAAATTTGAATTAAATTATATAAAAAAAACAAAATAAAAAAATAATTTATCCTTTTTAAATTCTTAAAAAGCTTTAAGTTTAGATGAATTAAAAATACCAATATAATTATTTGAATATATGCCCTAAATGAATATAACCAATTAAGGATATTTTCATTATTATCTAGAATTAAATATTCAATATTTAAATTTACGCCTGATAAAATAAAAAACCACAAAATAAATAAGTAAAATTTTTTGAAAATTAGTAACCTATAAAAGTCGATATATTTATTCATTCAACAAATATTTATCTAAATAATTAGATATATTACAATAAACAAAATAAATAAAATAACCTGATAAAATTAGATTTAATCTATCAAGTGCAGTTGATAAATGCCATTCAAGTATTTCAAATCTCTGAATATGAAATATAAAAAAGTTTATTAAAAAACAAAAGACAAATATATAAATAGTATCGCGATAAATTTTTTTTTTTCTTATTTTTATTTCTGGAAAAATAAGAAAAAAAATTAACAATAGCCATATTGGATACTTAAAATAAGAAATTATAAAATGTTTGATTATTAAAAATAGATCAGCACCAAAAGTACTAAAATTGAACATTTCATTTACAATTGAATTTAAAGTAAAATCATTTCCATGAAAATTAAAATCATTATTTAATGTTCTTGTCATATACAATCTAAAAGAAATGATTAAACAAGTTAGAATTAAAAAAGAAATATTTTCTTTACATATTAATTTTTTTTGTTTTAGAACGTATAATAGAATGATAGGTAAACAATAAATTAGAGACTCATTTTTAATCCATATGATTATATTAATAATTAGAATAGCAATAAAAAATTGTAATAAATCATTTCTCTCGTTATAAAAAAAAACTATAAAAATATTTAAAAAGCTAAAAATTAAATATTCTTGATAACCTCTAAATAAGTCTACATCAAAACAAACTAAATAAAGTATGAGTATTGTAAGAATATTTCTTAATTTTTTATTTTCTGAAAAAGAAGTTATGAAAAATAAAGATGATAAAAATGTAAATATGTAAATAAATCTTCCTAAATACTCATAATTTAAAAAAGGTATTTTCCAAAAAATAGCCCAAATGAAACCACCTAGATGGGGATAATTAGGCTTTGTAAATTTAGATAAATTTGAAAAATCAAAACCTGTTAAAAAATTATATGCTTTTGGATACCAAATTGCTTGCCCATCCCATCCTAATATAGGATTAGATGCAATTTGTAAAAAAAGGGCAAAATTAATTATTAAAAAAAAAATAAACTTATAATTAAATAAATTTTTCATAAATCCAAAAATATTTAAAAATAAAAATAAATAAATAAAGTAAATCGAATAATTCAAACCATTTTTTAAAAATGAAAAAAATAAGAAAATATTGAATGAAATGACTAAAGATATAACAATTTTTTTAAAAATATTTTTTTTTGTGATTTTGTTAAAAAAAATATCATTTCCATTAAAAAAAATGAATATAAGTAATGAAGAAAAAAAAAATATTTAAATATTCAATCATTTTTAACAATATAACAATTATATTCTTGTTCTAAGATTTTTTTGTCAGATGGGATTTTTTTTGAATTTATATAAATTATATAATCAAATTTTTTTGGAGAATTAAATTGATTTAAAAATATTCCTGGATTTGGGTATTTCTGATTATTAAAAATAATTTTTGAATTGTTAGTAAGTTTGTACTTATTTTCAAACTTTTTTAAGAATCCGTAACCTTGTTTTTCACAATAACCATAATTACTCTCCAACCTTGCTTCATACTTTTTTAATATTATTAGATAAGAATTAATAAAAAAATCTGTATGAATAAGGGTTAAAAAAATTATGAGAATTTTAATTGTAAAGTTTTTAATTTTTTTTTTCTTATTTGAAATAATTTTCATATATAGTAGATAACGATCTTTAAATGACATTATTTTTAAATACTTTTTTTACTTGTTTTTTATACTATATTATTGGTCGTCCTTACACTAATCTTAAAAGTAGCTTTTCTAATTGTTGTCTTCTAGTCATTAATGGAGCTATTATTTTGAGTTTTATTGCTGTTTTTATTAATTTTTTTTTTAAATTAAGTGAGATTACAAATACAATCCTTTTTTTATTATTAATAGTATTTTCTTTTTATAAAATCCCATTTAAAAAAATTATAAATAATAAAAGTTTAATTTCCATCTTGTTGATATCTCTTTTTGCAACAGTGATTATCTATCTTGCTGATAACAATAGACCTGATTCTGGTCTATACCATTTTCCTTTTATAAAATTATTAAATGATGAGAAACTTATAATTGGAATAACTAATATTAACTCAAGATTTGGAACTATTTCAATAATACAGTACTTACAAGCTATTTCTAACAATGTTATTACTAATACTAATGGTATGCTCTTACCTTTAAGTATATTACCGTCAGCTATTTATTTATATTTTTTTAATGAAATAAATATTCAAATTAAAAAAAAAGTAAAAAATAAACCTTTTTTACTTTTCATCTTTTTTTCTTTGATTTTTTTTACATATAAAATGAATAGATACGGTCAATATGGCAATGATTATATACCACATTTTTTTGTTTTTTTTTTAGTATCTATTTTATTAAAATATAATAATAAAATTAGTTTTTCTAACATTTACTTTTATTCTGTCTTTATTTTTTTAAACAAAATTATTTTTTTTCCTATCTTTTTTTTCGCTTTGTTAAAATTGAAAGAAAATTTTAAGTTTTATTATCTTTTTAATTTTAAAAATTTTTTAATAAGTGGTTTTTTAGTACTATGGGTTTTGAAGACATTGTTAAATTCAGGATGTTTATTCTGGCCATTTCAAAATTCGTGTATAAATAAGTTGTCATGGTTTAATTCTGATGAAAGCTCAATACAACACGTCTCAAGATTAGCTAACACTAACAAAGCCTGGGCAAAAGCATGGCCTGACAAAAAAGAAGGATATGAGACTCAGGAAGAATACATAAGTGGATATAAATGGATTAAAGTGTGGGCTTCAAATCATGGGAAAAAAGTATTTAAAATAATATCTATTTATGCTGTTTTTCTAATTCTCATCATCTATGGGCTCAAAAAAAATATTAAACAGAATTTAGAGGAGAAAACACATAAATCTCAAAAAAAAAGATTAATCACATATTTAATATTTTTTAGTTTATGTTCGATCTTATGGTTTTTTTACTTTCCAGTTTTTAGATTTGGAATATCTTATCTAGTTTTAATGTTAATATTTGCGTTCACTCTAGTTAATCATAAATTAGTTTTAGAAAGCAAAAATATTAATTTGATTAAATATATTAGTATATTTTGTATAACAGTTTTTATATCCAAAAATATGATTAAATTAGAGAACTATAACCAAAAATATAATAATTATCCTTGGCCTAAATATTATGACTTTGATGATAAAAACTTGGAAATAAAATTATATAAAAAAAAAGTTAATAATAAATTTTCACATTATTATACACAAGGATTGTGTATGTATTCAAAATCCCCATGTACTAATGAAAATGTAAGTAAATCACTTTCCTTAGGAAATATATTTTCGTATAAAATATATTATTTTTAATATGATTTATTTAAAAGATATTGATTACAAAGTAATTTTTATTTTGTTAATTTTATTATTAATAACTTTTTTTTACAAAAAGATTTCTGAAAAATTAAAACTCTACGACATACCTAATTCAAAAAGAAAGATTCATAATGAACCAACTTCAATTATTAATGGTTTCTTAGTTCTAATCTGTATCAATATTTATTTTGTTTTTGATTATTTGATGTTTAAGGAATTTGATACTAAGTTTAGTATAATCATTATTGTTTTGGTTAATATTTTTTATCTATTAGGCTATTATGATGATTTAAAAGATCTTTCACCAAAAAAAAAAACGTTTATAATAGTGGTTATTCTATTCTTAAGTATTCCATTTGATGAAAATCTTGTTTTAAAATCTTTGATTTTCAAAGACTTAATAAATACTCAAATATATCTTAATAATTTTTCAATATTTATAACCATTTTTTTTATTTACATATTTTATAACTTTCTAAATTTTATCGATGGAATAAATGGTGTTGCACTATCAGTGTGTATTTATTTTTTGTTTATTCAGGGATTTGAAAGAGGCGTTTATCTTAATTTTGAAATTCTTATAATTATAACATTATTATTATGCTTAATTTTGAATTTAAAAAATATTTCTTTTTTAGGTAATTCTGGAATTTCAGCTTTAAGTATCCTAATTTCTTTATCTTATATAAGAGAGTATAATATTAATCAAACTTTACTGTGTGATGAAATTTTTTTAATATTCCTAATACCAGGTATTGATATGACGAGACTAGTTTTTTCTCGAATAATTTCTGGAAAATCAATTTCTGATGCAGACCTAAATCATTTACATCACTACTTTCTTAATTTCGTTGATAAAAAATACGTCTTTATTGTATATTTAATAGCCTCAATTATTCCATATTTAATATCAAAATTTTTGACAGATTATCTTTTCGTAATTTTAATTAGTGTGACTCTTTATTCGCTAATCTTAATTATTCTGACTAGAATGCCTAAAAAAATCTAATTTCATATTATTTATAATTATAGATAAACAAAACCAATAGAAAACACCGTTAAAAGTTGAAAAAAACGATCCAGTTGTCTGTATTGGAAAGAATAAAATTATAAGTAAGCATATGTTTATTAAAGAATTATTATAATTTTTATTATGAATTAAATTATTAATATTTTTAATTAACAGAAAAAATATGAGGGTGCAAAAAGGTATAAATAAAATCAATCCTCCCTCTGATAGAATTTCAAGATAAATATTATGAGGGTGAGTATTACACCTTCTTTCGGAATATTGTGAATTTATATTTTCATATTTTTTTAATCCACAATTTTTTCTAAACGTTTTAATACCACTTCCTAATATTTTATTATCATTAAAGATTTGAAAAGCAGTCAAAAAATGTGCTCCATATCTACTGTCCCAAAAAGTGTTTATGGTATGATATTGTCCCCCCCGATTATGAAGCATAGTACTAAAACCTAGTTGCATTATCGTTTGCTGAAAATATTTTTTTGACGTAGTTTCATCATATCTAATAAATAAGGATAAAATTATAATTAAAGAGCTTAGTAATATGACTTTAGATCTTATTTTAATTTTAAAAAAAAATATAAAAAAAATAAAAGCAAACAAGCTTATAAAAAAAGCTGAACGTTCTTGAGTTAAAAATATTACTATTATTGATAATAATAGATAAAAGATATAAAGATATTTATTGTTGGTCTTATAAAATAAAAAGAAGAGTCCTAAAAAAAATAATTTTGATAGATAGGCTCCTACAACTAATTCATCACCAAAAGGACCTGATAATCTTTTTCCATGAGAGGTGACAAACTCATTGCCAAATATATCTTTGCCAAATACGTATTGTATCAATACATCGACTAAAACAAATATAATTAAAAAAAAAATTATATTAAAAAAAAACTTTTTATTTTCATCAGTTTCAAAAAAAAACATTAAAGCTATGAAAAAAATTAAAAACCTAATTATTCCGAGCGTAGCTTTACCACTTAAAAAATGATCAGTTGTGATAAAATTATTTATAAGAATAGAAATACATATAAAAAAAAATATATACATTATTGGTTTGTGAAAACTTATTTTTTTTTTGAAAAAAAAATAAGTAAATAAGATAATAATCAATGTAACATTAATATTTAAAGCAAAATTACCGATAATTATAGAAATTGGAACAAAAACTATAAGCCATTTAAAAATATTATCAAAGTTAAAAATTTTTTTTTTGTTAATTAAACTAATCAATTTTAAACCTTTAAAATTATTTTTTTATCAACTACAAGTTAGCTATATCAAAAATAATTATACGTCAAATCTATAATAAAATTGTAATTTAATAGATATCTTATGAGACTTTAAAATATTAAATATAATATGTTTTAATTTTGTATTTTAACTTATTATAATTCAAATAATAAATTAATGTAAATATGTCAATCGTACTTGGAATTAATGCTAATCATGCTGACTCATCAGCATGTTTAATTATTAATGGCAGATTGGTTGCTGCAATTGAAGAAGAAAGAATAAATAGAAAAAAACACTTTTCGGGTTTTCCATTTAAATCAATAGAGGAATGTCTTCAAATTGCTAATGTTAAAGATAATAATGTTACTGATGTAGCATTTAACACAAAACCATTTAGTAACATCATACCTAAGAGTTTATTTGCTTTAAAAAATTTGCAAATAAGTAAAAAATATTCAATAGAAAGATATAAAAAAAAATTAAAAAATAAATATAATCTTTTTAAAAAATTTAATTTCAAAAAAAATCTAAAGATACATTATATAGAACATCATTTGGCTCATATTGCTTCTGCATACTATCCGTCAAATTTTAAAGATGCCATAGGTCTTTCAATAGATGGTTCAGGCGATTTTGTAACATTAACATTATCCGAATGTAAAGATCAAAAAATAAAAATCAAAAAAAAAATCTTTTTTCCTAATTCTCTAGGTATTTTTTATCATGCTATGACTCAATTTTTAGGATTTAAAAATTATGGGGATGAATATAAAATTATGGGTATGGCGGCATATGGTAAGCCAATATATTTTGATAAAATTAAAGATAATTTATTTCTGTTCGATGAACAAGAATATTTCAAACTTAATTTAAAATATTTTAATCATCAAATGCCAGATTTTAAATATATAGCAGATAATAATTTAATTATAGATAACATTTATAACAAAAATTTATCTGAACTTTTTAGTTATGAAAAAAAAAATTCATCGAATATTAATTTATTTACTAGAAATTTTGCTAGTTCTGTTCAGAAAGTATACGAATATTTTTTCAAAGTAATTTTAAAAAATGTTTATAAGATGAATTTTTCAGAGAATCTTGTCTTTTCTGGAGGTTGTGCATTAAATTCATCAGCCAATAGATTTTTAACAAATGAAAATAAATACTTTAAAAATGTATATATTCCTTTTGCACCTGGGGACAATGGTGGGGCTATAGGTGCAGCACTTGCAGTTTCTGCAAAATATGTCAATAAAATTGATAATCTTAAATCTCCATATCTCGGAAATAAATATTCTGATCAACAAGTAAGAGAAATTTTAGAGAGTAAAAAATACAAAGATAAAATTGATAGCCTTCTTATTTCTAATAATGATGAAATGAATTTAAAAGCAGCAAATCTAATTATAGATGGAAATGTGATTGGGTGGTTTCAAGATAGAATGGAATTTGGACCAAGAGCTCTCGGGAATAGATCAATTCTTGCAGATCCAAGAAATCCTCAAATGAAAGATATAATTAATTCTAAAATAAAAAGGAGGGAGTCTTTCAGACCATTTGCACCCTCAATTCTTCAGAGATATCAAAATGAATGGGTAGATTGTAAATTTGGTAGTTACTATATGTCTACAATCGGAAAAGTCAAAAAAGAAAAATCTAACTTAGTTCCGGCTATTACTCATATTGATGGATCTGCAAGATTTCAGACAGTAAACTTTGAAATGAACCAAAAATTTTATAATTTGATTGAGAAATTTTATAAAATTACAGGTGTGCCAATTGTTTTAAATACATCATTTAATGAAAATGAGCCTATAGTAATGAGACCAGAGGAAGCGCTAGATTGTTTAATTAGAACTGATATGGATGGTATATTTTTAAATAATTATTTTGTTAAAAGAAAATTAAATACCTAAAACTTTTTTTGTTTTTTTTACAGTGATCTCCCATTGAAATTTTTTAGCATGGGATATACCTCGCTTTACAAATTTTTTTTTCAAGTAATTATTTTTTAAAGTTTTTGTAATCAAGTCTTCAATTTCATCAATATTATCAGGATCAAAATATAATGATGAATTTGAATTAATTTCAGGTAATGCAGATTTATTTGAAATAATTACCGGGCACTTTTGTGACATTGCCTCTAGAGAAGTTAAACCAAATACCTCACTGTAAGAGGTGAATATATACAAAGATGCCTTTCTGTAGAGATTTATAAGATATTTATTTTGGATATTGTGCAAAATTAAGACTTCTTTTTTAAAAAAATTACTTTTTATAAAATTTTTGACCTGATTAAAATATTTTTTATCTAGAATTTGTACAATCAATATAAATCTTAAATTAATCTTATTTTTATCCTTGAAGGATTTAAAAGCTTTCAACAAATTAATAATATTATGATATCTGGCACAAGATATTACTGAAAAAATATAGTCTTTATAATCTAAATTTTTAATATAATTTTTATTATGTGTATAGTCTAATAGTTTCCTATCTAATCCGAGATAAATTGGATGAATCTTTTTTGATTTAATATTTAATAATTTTTTTATTTCTTTTTTAGCATAAAAGGAGCAAACAATTAATTCATTTGAGATATCTATTGATTTTTGCATAAAGTATTTTATTAAAAACTTCTTAAAAAAATTACCTGGCATATACTTAAAATAAGTCCATGGTAAATTGGAATGTAATCCCAAAATTAAATTTATACTTGTGAATTTCAAAATTAATGGACAGATATTCATTGGTGCAAAAAATTTCTCTACTTTGAGTTTATTTAGTTCGAATGGCAGTATTAATTGCATCCATAATAATCTTAATACGGCATTTTCTAAATAATTTGATTTAACAATAAAAAAAATATTAGGGTTTTTTGTTCTCAATTCCTTGTAATAGTTTTTTGTTATAAATATATATGTCTTATGTTTAATTTTTTGTTTTGATAAATATTTGCAGAAGTTAATATTGTAAGTTCTAGTTCCACTCTCTAGGTTCGTTCCAACAAAATTAATTGCAACAATCATTTTTTTAACAAATAATTAAATGTTTAATTTTCATTGTTTATTACAGATATTTATATATTTTCTTTCATGAAAATGAAAAGTATAAAAAGATTTTATAGCAACTCTGGTTGGAATAAAAATATTGATATAACAAAAGATGCTGAACTGTTTGAAGATTTAAGAAGCTCAGCAGAAGAATATGTTTCTAAATGTAGATTGAGGGTATTAAAATATATTCCAAGCAAAGGTGGAAAAAATATTCTAGATTTTGCCTCAGGTCCTATTCAGTATAAAGAATATTTAAGATATTCAAAAAATTTTGATAAAAGGCATTGTGTAGATTTTTCAAAAACCGCTATAAACCAAGCAAAACTAAAATTAGGTAATAAAGGAAAATATTATTTAAATGATTTTGCAAAAATTAAATTTAAAAATAATTTTTTTGATTGTGTTATCAGTATGCATACCATTTACCATATAGATAAAAAAAAACAGCGAGATATTATCTTAAAAATGTTAAAAGTAGCAAAAAAGAAAGCACCAATTATTATTGTGTATAGTAATCCTAAAACATTAGTCGATTCTATTAAAAATATTTTTTTTCTTAAAAAGAGAAAAAAAAAATTATATTTTTATTGTTATCCAAATAATTGGTGGTTTCAATTTGAAAAAATTGCTCATGTAAATATTTATCCCTGGAGATCTTTTTCATCTCAACATCAAAAGATATTATTTCCAAATAATTATTTAGGTAAAATACTTTTTAAATTTTTTTTTAAATTAGAAGACTTATTCCCAAAATTTTTTTCTGATTATTTCCAATATCCAATAATAGTTTTAAGAAAAAAATGAGTAGTTAAGTTTTCTCTTTTAAAAAATTATTATAATATTACTTTGCTATACATATGCCTAGAGGCTCTTTTAATTTATATATATAACCATCATATTTTTTTCCCACATTCATTGGATTTCTAGCTGCATACCGACCTATGTTTTTCTCGAAAAAAAATAACTTTTCAATACAATCTTTAAATATTAAATTATTCTTTACATCTTCTTTTGATACTAAATATTTTGGATTTTGTTTTGCAATAATTTTTAGAAAATAACTTATTTGTTCACTAGAATGTTTATCAATGTAATACGTAAAAGTCGTAGAAATAGAATTTTCAGACATACCAGATGACCTCTGAAGAAAAATATATTTATCACCTTTAATAATTTTTTTTTCTGCCCAACTCATTAGGCTGTATCCATTTGCAGTATTATTCATAACATTCTCATATAATCCCTTACTTAAAACTCCTGGCGTCAATGTATAAACACCATACAATAAAAAAATAAATACAAAAAAGGATTGTATGATTGTCAAAATTTTAAATGGTTTATTAATTGAGATTTTTTCTATAGAAAAAATAATTAACAACCAAATGAATGGTTCAATTAAAAATCTTCCGGAAAGTTGTCCAAAACTCGTAGTAATTATTACATAGAATAAAAAAGTAAAAAGTATCAAAAAAATTAAATTTTTATTAAACTGCCTTAAAAAAATTAATAAAAAAAATATTAAACCGATAGACTCTGTAAATTTTCCTATGCTTTTTGGAAAAACCAAATATAAGAAATTACTATTTTTATTATAATTATTTAAGTAATCTCTAAAATTTTCTATTCCATAAAAATCTACTGGAAACGGATTAATTAGATAATCATAAAAATCACCACCCCAGGTAGTGGATTTCCAGTGTAAAAATGGCAAATAAAATAAAATAAAAAATATAATTGATAATAATAAATAATTTTTAAAATAATTATTTTTATAAACTATATAAAATGAAAATATAAATATTATAAATGAACTTAAAATAAAAGAAAACTTTATATTAGTAGAGTTAATTAAAATTGTAAGTATTAAGATTAACAAATAGTTCAATTCCTCTTTTTTCAATAAAATATTTCTGTGCCTATAAAGTAATGCTACTAAAAGAACATTTGATGCTATTGAAAATAATTGAGGTTTTGGTGAGGATGCTAAAAAAATTATTACTGGAGTGCTTAAAAGTATTAAAGAATAAAATAAACTGTTTACCTTATTTTTTTTTAATATTCCTATAAGAGAAACTAAACCAGAAAATTGAATGATATTTCCAAACTGTTGGGAATTAAAAATATAGCCTAAAGACATTAATGATTCACCGGCTCCTAACAGAAAAAAATGATAATTATCAAGTTCTTTAGGAAAATAACCATTTTTTGCAATAAATTTTGATGCTTGTATGTGGTAATCAAGAGAGTCTGAGTGAGTAACAGGAGCTATAGAAATTAAAAAAAAGACAACTAAAAAAATACTTATTATTAAATCATAACTAAATTTAATTTGAAATTTTGTTTCAAATATTTGATTAAAAAAAAAAATTTTAATTTGTATTAAACCTAAAAAAATTAATCCACTGGATAAAATGAATATAATTATATTTGAAGTTTTAAAAAAAAGAGTTATAGGAAAGAGAAAAATTAATATCAGATTGGTTGAAATTAAGACTTGTTGATATTTAATATCTGAAATTGTCTCAATTAGATACCTGAAATTTTGGACTTTAAAGATCATACTTCCTAGATTGTGAAGTCCAAGAATTAAGACAATCGAAATTAATAATTCAAATAAAGGGATATTTTCAGATATATGCCCCAAAAAATTCATTTATATTTTAAACATTTTAAAATTATTTATTTATTATCAATATCAAGTTTGAGGTAAAAAAACAAAATTTATGTTTAACAATATAAAAATTTTCCACTCTTAATTTATTGCAAATATTAATTAAATCTTTTCTTGATAATAAATTTAGATTTTCTTCCATTGAAAAAAAACTTAAACCAATTATTTTTAAAATTTTCCTGTGTAAATTTTTTGGTAAAAAATGAATAAAAGGTATTTTTGTATGTAAATCGAAAGGAAAATATCTATTTGGAGTCGTTATAAAAACGCTCCTTTTTGCAATTCTCAAACATTCTGAAATGAATAACAATTGATTTTCATTAGAACCAACATGTTCGATTGTTGCACTTGAATAAACTATTTCAAAACTATTATCTGGTAAACGATTATCAATAGCATCTCCAATTATAAATTCTTTAATATTCGAAAATTTTTTATGTAAATTTTTACAATCTAAATTTGAAAAAGATGTTACTTGATTGTTATTTATAGTTTTTTGTAAAATTAAATTATGAGGGTCATCAGATGAGGGGGTTGTACCAATATCAATTAATGAATTACTATCATTGTAATTCAAATGTTTTTTGAAAATCTCATGAATTTTTTCTCTATTAACTTTAAGTAGATAACAAAAAAAATTATCCAATAATGGAATTTTGGTAAAATATGTTTTTTTAAGATCAGACATAATTTAAGACTTAATTATAACATTTATTGATTTTCATATAATTCTAAATCTATTATTTAAAATAATATTACCAAATAATTTTATTTATTAAATTACAATTATT
>MDTA01129298.1_pt1 | contig 19988 bp, 26 predicted proteins | sample 811151 | NCBI WGS metagenome assembly MDTA01 (sample SAMN05326648, study PRJNA326480) | marine metagenome | isolation source: seawater | place: Indian Ocean: South | collected 2010 | reverse complement strand
TTTAATGAACGGAGCTAGAATAACACCAAAAGGATTAGAATTGGATGGGGTGGATGATTATCTGGATTTGACTCCGTGGGAATTTGGTGGTATCTCATTCACCGTGGAGGCGTACGTGAAGTACGATAGCTTCAATGATTGGAGCCCCATCTTTTATTTCGGAGACGGAGACTGGCTTGAGAATACTACTTTCCTCTCAAATCGCTCGACGGAGGGGAGGGCTCGGTTTCAGCTTTATCGTGATAGTGACATTGGCCAGTATGGCGGCACGGTTGAAACCCCATCGTCTATTTGGGATGCGGGTTCTTGGACGCACGTGGTTGTTACCACTTCGAGTACGGAATTTATCTTTTACAAAAATGGTGTTGTATACGAAACCGTCACGAGAGACTTTTATGGAAATCCCATTCTCACACGAGCGAACCATTACATCGGAAAGTCTCATAACAGTAATCATGGCTACTTCGACGGCACCATAGCCTACCTTCGCTTCTGGCACGGAACTACACTGAACGCTGGAGAGATTCGAAAGTTATATTCCATGCGAAATAAGAAAAATATCAACTTTGCTTCAAGTTCAAGTTCAAGTTCTTATTTACAAGCACCTAATTATAATTCAATAACATATTATGAACCTGAACCCGAAAGGTATATGGAAATAGAACCAGAGCCGGAACCGGAAGCAGAACCAGAGCCGGAAACAGAAGACATGGGATTTGCGGCGTTGATTGGAAATGTATCCGCGATCTACGATTTTACTCAACAACATGGACGCGATATTACAAGCCAGAAGGATAGCGTTATGACAAATGGAATATTTGGGAAACATGGTTTATATTTGGAAGCAAGTGACATTAACAATGATATTTACTATGAAATTTACTATCCAAATCATGAATTTACCGATGAATTTTCGGTTTCGTTGTGGGTGAAACTAGACAAAAAAGGAAAGAACAGATTGTTTTTGTTAAGTAATGATCAATTATCTCTGGAGAGATTTAAATGTATAGAAATATTTACAGATTATAAGAATGAATCATTATCATTTGGTACAAAGATTGCAAATGACGCATCTTCTGTTTCCATAGATTTCGATTTATCAGAAAATATTATACCACACAAGTTCTATAATATAATCCTAACCTTTTCCATTGAAAAAGAAAATATTTCCTTCTATGTAAATGGCGGAAAAGTATTTGAATATCTCTCCAAATTTGCATCTCCATCTTTACTGGATTTACATCCTGTTACTACAGATACACCATTTACAATACACAGTGTAATGTTTTTCAATAAAAAAATAATCGACAGTGAGGAGATTGCTACAATATATAATAATGGTACTCCACCTTCATACTATACAAATTAATTCCAGAATGGTTTTATAAATCTAAAAGAAACATTTACGGAAACAATAAGTCCTATGTAAGTAAAACAAGTTGCAAATATGTTTCCAAAGTCATACTTGTTATCCAATCTTTCGATAATAGAAGATTTTTCATAATAATTTTCTTCTTCAACGGTTTCAAGTCTTTGTATTTTAAGTATTTTATTTTTTGATTTCAAGTTATAATTTATATTCATTGGTAGATGGGGAGCATCTTCACGAACAAACCATCCCCATTCATTATTTTCAAATTCCATTCCTTTTTTTTTATAAAATGGATATCTATAAAAAAGTATTTCAATTTTTCATATTAAATATATTTTTAACATTTATAAAATATATTTAATCTCGTTTCTCCGATTCTCGATACATATCCAAATGTGAAGCGATATCAAAACCATCGTCGTGTAGATAACTGTTATCCATGTCAGCCATGGCGGCTTTTACTTGTTGCTTACATGTATCTTTATAGATATCCGATGAAGGATGACACCATCTTCCTAAAGGTATCGATTTTGGTGCAGAATTTTTTATTAGATAATCAATGATGGGATAAATGAACCTATCTTGATCAGAGGAGTTATATCGCACTGGTTGGCGAGTGATTGATTTTGTTTTTTGCAAGATTCTACGAAGTGTGATTGGAGCATACATTCTTTTTTAGTATTATAAAAACAATTATTTTATTTCAATTTTATCGGATATTAATATTTTTTTATCTTGCTCATATTTTTTATTTTTTTTCTTCGTCCAAAAGCATAATAGCCATTGCAGAATAGTTGTGTAAATCAATCAAGGTGTCTCGAACAGATTCGGTATTAACTAGGCTGATACCATTCGATGTTACTGTAGAAAGACGATTAATTTTATCACCCATACGAACAATTACGCCTACTGGTCCATAATTTGCAAAGGCATCACCATAATCTTTATTTTTCTTTAAAAATAATTCTTTTGCCTCGGTTTGTACCGTTTCAAGTTGTACTACACGGTCCTGTTTGCTGTCAGAAATAATACTTTTAAAATATAGATTGGACATATTGATTTAAATTATACGAGTTATATTTAAATCAATTTTTATTTTCTACCACACGAACCACATCCCTTATTCTCCAAATACATATTTGAAAATATACTAAATTGTGGATTAGAGTAAATATATTTAGATGAACTCAATAAAGATTTACTAGTTTTTATATGTGTTACTTTTTTTGCTCCAGACGAAGGTTGAGATGTAAATGTAAAATTCATTTTGCATAAATTAGACATATATATATATATGAAAATATTTTTAATAACTGCAATTAGAATGATTTAACCCGTCGGACTATGTATTTGTACGACAGGTTAATATATGTTGTTTTTGTTTTCTTTCCAGATCTTTAATGATCAAACATTTTTTTTTTCGTGCTAAATATCTATCGTAAGAGTTATGTTTTACATCAACCCCAATTCCACCTGGACATAATGCGCCCGGTCGCAAACTAGTTTTGGTTCTTTTGGTTGAATTCGGTCTTCTTGGAACAACTCTAAATGTAGATAATTTGCTATTGCTAGGATGATCTCGGTCACTTTGATTGTTTTGAGTGGGGGATCTAGTATCGGGAATAGTATAATCAATACAACTCATTTAATATAATAAAATATAAAAATTGAATTTGTAAAGCATTTAATAAAATAAATCATATGAGCAAAACCAAATATATATGTCACCATTGTAATAAAGAATATAGCAGAAAAATTTATTTTGATCGTCATTTACTTTGTTGCAATTTAAAGGCCTTGGCCATGGAAAAGGGTTCTGTTGAATTGGAAGAAATGAACGATACTCCCTCCCAGCGGGAACTTTATCTTATGCTACAAGAATTAATTAAAAAACAATATGACATGGAAAAAGAAATAAAAAGGTTAAAACAAATCTCTTTCAGAGATTCAGGAACCACCACGGTGTTTCAGAAGTTGGAATCTATTTCAATGACTTTTGATTTTGAAAGTTGGAGAGATTTGATAAAGATTAAAGAAAAAGATTTAACCGAAACCTTTCAACATGGAATAACACATGGTATATTAAGTATTTTAAAGGCCAGTATATTGGAGTTCGAAGGGGAGGTACCCATTCGTGCATTTGATGAATCGCCGGATAGTATCTATATTTATCAAAATTCTACCTGGATAAAAATGGCCCAAGACGATTTTAAAAAACTTATTCATAAAGTAAATCAACTTATGATACAGAGATTTAAATCCTGGAGTGATTCTATAAAGAATAGTAGGAAACTCGTAGATTTTCCAATCGAGGAATATGTTTTTATTATATTTGATAAAAACATAAAAATAAATGAAATAAAAAATGGTTTATACGAAGCGATTAAAACATAGTTCTAAGTAAAATATCTTACATATAAATTCTCCTAAAATCAAACTCTGTCATGGAAGGAATCCCCAATAAATCCGCCGCATTTGCTTTCTCTGTCGCCGTAGCATTGTCCTTTTTCACAACTAAAAATACTTTTTTACTTACGGACTTTCCAATCTCTCCGCCTTTTGATTCAATAAATCTCTCCAACTCTTTTCCTTTAATCTCTGTTAAAACAATTCTCTTTCCAAACAAAGGGTGGCTTTCATCGTAACTTATCGACTTTTGTATCAACATGTGGTTTAAATTTGATTCGTTCATGAATTTTAAAAAGGGATTGATATTTTTTACAAAAAGCAGTGCTGATTTTTCAGCGATACCTCTAACGGATTTTACCTTTTCTATTTTTTCCTCTTGGGTTTCCTGAAGTGTTAAAATATCAGGATACTCATCCAATATAGGTTGTATCTTTTTTTCCCCCATGCCTCGTCCAAATATATTCGACGCCTTCATAATCTGCACCAAACTGCTTTCCTCTAGTTTAGTTTTTATTCCTTGGTATATCTTTTCCGCCATTTTTTCTTTGAAGCCTTCTGCCTGCAGATAGTCTTCCTTTTCCATAGATAAGATCTTTGGAATGGTATCATATTTGGCTGCAATAAGGCGATGTATGTTTCCTGGACCAAGACCCACCACTTCTAAATCCTTGAAAAACTGGGCAATCTTTTTTTCTTTTACAATAGAATTTTCATCCGCGTCCTTAAGTTTTATATCAATTTTAGTATCCGTCCACACATATTCCACATCAGGCATCTTTAATGTAACGGCGGGAGTAATTACCTGCATTATATGAGGTATAACGTCCCCACTTCGAATGATTTGAACCACCGCGCCTATTCCAATTCTATTATCCTCCACAAATTTACCATTGAATGCCGTGGCATATTCTATTCTAACCCCCGATAATTCCACGGGTTCTATTCGAATTCGGGGTTTTAAATAGCCATCCTTACTAGGTGTCCATATCACATCAACAACTTTTGCCTCCGCAAGTTGATCGGATAACACCATTTTAAAAGCAAAGGCGTGTTTAGGGTTACCCGCTTCTCGTGCATATATTTTATCGTGACCCACAATAATCCCGTCTATTTCATATTCATAATTTTTTCGCCAGTCCACTAAGTATTTCGAAAGAGATTCATTCGAAATTTCAGTTTGAATCGTATGCAGCACCGTATTAAACTGCAATGTTTCAAGATACATCATCTGCTCTCTAGGCGACATTTCCGGCTGAATCACTTCATAGGCGACGAAATCCAAATACTTTAATTCTTCGGGAGACGGCGATTTTTTATTGATTAAACCCGAAACCAAATTTCTCGCATTTGAGTTTTTGTCCTTGTACTCTTTTATAAAATTACTTTTCGAAATGATGAATTCTCCACGAATCACGGTGCCTTTTCTTTTGGGTAGTTTTAAATACGTGAGAAGATGACTTATGTCCTGTCCAATGACACCGTTGCCTCTTGTATAAAGTTTCGGGGTGTCATGATATACGTATAAACCACTTACTCCATCCAATTTGCAAGATACAACATAAGAACTAGGTGATTTATATTTAGCAATCCACTTACTCAATTCTTTTGTATCTGGTTTTATCTTATCCATGGATGGCATTTTATAGGGCAGTTCAACTTTACCAACCTTGACCGATGAACCAATCTCTCCAAGAATTTTATTGGAAGGGTCTATTTTTTCAAGATATTCCTTGATTATATCATACTCTTCGTCGGCAAAGCGAAGGTCGTCGGTATTGTAGTAACGGTGGTTCGATTCTAAAATGATTTCTTCTATTTCAGAGATTTGGAGAGATTTTAAGTAATCCATACCACCCTTTCTGAACAACCCCACATGTTCTTCATAACTCGTGGACTCTACCTCTTGTTTTTTCTTAAGAGTCTTCCTTTTTTTAAGTTTAAAAACTTTTGTCTTTTTTACACCCCCCGCATCCAGTGCCTTTTTAATTTTGAAAGGCTCATCGTGCGGTTTTACAAACGGTTTTGTAACCACAGAACGTGAATCGATACGATCCTTTGGTTGCTTGTACTCCATATTCAAAAAGTCGAAAATATCCTTCTCGTTTTGAAAAACAATGTCGACCTTTTTGCCCTTTACACCATTTTGAATGTGGCATATTCCATGCTCGTTCAAACTGTATCCCATGTCCAAAGCCCGTTGTCTCATCGCAGTGTTGAACTCTTTACTTCCTGTAAAATACAAAACCGCAAATGGATATTCTGCTGGAGAAGTGTAAAGAAAGTCCACTCTTCTAGCAGGATAATCACCCAACTTCCCAATCACTAAAATTTTCGATTTTCCGTCGGTTAAACGGTGCAATATGATATTGTTTTTCTCTAGAACATCAATGAATTTTTTAAAAACGGAATCTGATTCTTTATCGGTAATAATGACGTCTATATCTCCGGATGTCTTTGCTCCCCTTCGGTAACTTCCAACAATCTCATAAGTCGAATTTGTACCCTTTACGGCGTAAAATGCGCGCATAAATTCCTTATCGTACAAGTCAATCTCCTTTCGAGGAATTCTTTCTAAAATATCTTCATAGTATTTTAAGCCTAGTTTCTGTTTTTCATTTAAGTATTCGTCTTGTTTTTCCCTCAATTCTTCAATGGTATGTATCCCAAGTTTTACCAATTTTTGAGCATTTACAAAGCCGATGCCATAAATATTTGAAAATATATTCACAGGATTTAATTTTTCCTTTTCTAAATAATCCACTTTCCCAGTTTTGTCGTATTCTGTCAATACTTCTAACATTCGTGGGCCAATGTATTTTATGTATTTTAAATCGTCGACAGAATAAATGTCGTTTTCAATCTTAGAAATCGCTTCCTGAGCATTTTTGTATCGCTTTGCACTCATAAATTCGCCCTTTTTCATTTTAATTATTTCAATCCTTCCCAATATTTTTATAAAACCTTCGTTCTTTCGTGTAAACGACATTGTCTCGGTGTTACAAGAGGTTGTAAAATGGTTTTTAAATACTTTTCTCTTCAATTTTTTATCATTTTTTATTTTTGTTCACTTCTTTTAGATATTTATCGGTTTTAACTACGTCTTTGTAAAAATTTTCAATCCATTTTGGATCTTTATCGCTAATGAGTACATCCAAAAATTTATTATATTTTATATTTTTTATTCCTTTTACAGGAAGCAACTTTGTATATTCGCTTTCATTCATTTTATCTATATCGATGGATGAATTATTTTTGATACTCATTATAATATTAATATATATATATATGTCTAAATTCTACAAAAGTGAATATACAAAATCCTTTTCTTCCATAAATGGTAAACCCGTAGTAGACAATGAACTGCTTATGGAATACGATGGTAACAATCACGTTATACAAGCAAGAAATAAAGATAAGATGTTTAAAAAAAAATTTTCAAATAACTTTTTAAACAGGGTGAATAATTTTATGGAGAGGAATAGGGAGGTCCCTTTTAATGAGAAAATAGTAAGAATTGATGATCCTTTAGAATATAAAAGAGCAATGAATCCATCAAAAATCTATAGAGTTCCAACTCCTTATCCAAGTACAAGAAAAAGAAATAATAAAAAACTAAAGCAGGAAAAAAAAACGAGGAATAGAAATAGAAAATTGAAACGAAAGAAACGGAAAACACAATAGATAAATGGAATTCCTACAATTGAAAAATCCACATCAACGAGACGAATATATTAGTTTTGACGAGGGACCACACATATATACTATAAAAGGCGACTCGAAATATCTTTCGGTGACAACATGGAATCATAGTCATTTTGAAAAATTTAACGCAGATCTTATTATTCAAAAAATGATGAAATCGAAAACATGGTCAACAAGTAAGTATTTTAATATGACACCGGATGAGATAAAAATGGCATGGGAAGAAAATCGAAACAAAGCCGCAAGTGATGGAACAAGAATGCATGAGAATATTGAAAAGTTTTATAATCATTGCCAGGTAAATGACGAGTCAATTGAATATTCGTATTTTAAAAGATTTCATGAAAGGTATCAAGAAGAGTTTATGGCATATAGAACAGAATGGATGATATATGATGAGGAATTGAAATTGGCGGGGTCGATTGATATAATCTTCATAGATAAAGACAAGAACTTGTATATAGGTGATTGGAAACGCTCAAAAGAAATCAAGAAAATCTCTTTTGGAAATAAATGTTCAAGTAATCCAATCATTTCACATATACCGGATTGTAATTTTTGGCATTATTCCTTACAATTAAATACTTATAAGGGAATTCTGGAACGAAATTACAATAAAAAAATTAAAAGCATGTTTTTAATATGTCTACATCCAGATAATCCCAATAAATCATATATAAAAATGGAGGTTCCTAATTTACAAGAAGAAATTAATGAATTATTCGAGGAAAGAAAAAAACAGGTAAATAATACTTAAATAGTAGATGATTTAAATATTATTGATGGAGACTATTAATGTGTTCTGGAGTTTATCTTTGATAGGTTTTTATTGGTTACTGTATGGTTTTATATATAACAGATATAATTCTACTTATAAAGAAGAATTTGGGGGTCTTAAAGAAAAGGAGGATATGGAAAATAAATATAGGGAAGAGTTGAAATCTCTCCAGGATTATGATATTGATCCCTCTAAAAACTATCTGGATATATTTGTAGAGGAATCCATAGAACCTTATGGATTGATAAAAATGTGTTACAGCGTAGATAACGACAAGTTTATATATTATACAGATTTCATTAAAAGTGTACCGTATAAAATATTAGATATTATTGCTAGAAAATATGTAATAACCGTTGATTGTAAGAAAATCTATGTGGATGTAAATGAAGAGGTTTTAAAAAAAGAAAATCTTCAGGTTGAAGTTATTAAGGAGGAAGAAAGGCCTAAGGATGATGTGTTTGTTACCTTCAAAACATACAATATTATCAAAAAAAAGAATGAGAAAATTAAAGATAAGATAAATAATTTTAAGTATGGTGGCAAATATTCAGACCTATCTAGTAAAAAAGCGAATGTAGGTAAAAAGATAACCTTTTCGGATTATAAAAAAAATGTGTAATAATTATATATGATACAAGATATATTTATTACGGCGTTTTTTTTTACAATTTATATAACACTTAATAATTTAATAGATTATACATTTTTTGGCAGTGGATATTCCATAAAAAGGAACATACCTGTTATGGCAAAAAAACTGGGTGAAGATTTTATAAAACTATTCAAATCTGGCAAAAAATTTAAAAATACCAAGTCAAGAACTGTAGTATCAAATAAAGCGCGGGATTTAACCTTCGAGGATTTTTATGATAAAAGACGAAAACCCATGTCTATTTTAAGTGATATTTTCGGTATAATTTTGTTTTTTTGCATAATACAAGGAGGATCGTCTATCATGAGTGACGGAAGTCCGGAATTTCAATTTTTTGGTTATATCTTTTTAATTTATATTTCTATAAAAATAGGTGTAGTATCTTCTTTACTCTCGATACTATTTTTAATTGGATTACATTACACCATGTTCTATGTTTACATGGGAACGAAAACATTTATTTTAATTATAATTGCGATTCAGGCATTAAGTTTGTATTTAGATGAACTTCTTGACATAGATTCATATTTCAGTGAAGGTGGTTATTGATATTTAAAAAGTGTAATAATAATAATAATAATATATTAAATTATATAATTATGAATAGAACAAAAAAAAAGGGTGGAGCCGCCGCAGTCGCTCCAATGGGAGTTGGTTTATTAGCGGGGCATACATTAGCAAAAAAAACAAGAGAAGGAGAATCTTGGTTTAGTCACATGTTGGGTAGTTATCTTGATTTAGTATGGTACTTGTCAAAGTCATTTATAAAGGCCGGAACATATGCTTACAAAGAAGCGGTTATTTACAGTATAGATTATGTTTTTGGTCAGGATATTACAGCAGTAACGTTAGAAGATTTAACAGCAGAAGTAAAGACAAAATTAATTAAATCTGCTAAAATAGCAGCGGCAATTTCTCAAGACGATGATGCGATGAAAAATTTACAAGATACTGGAAAATTAAGTGCGGAGATTCTTGGAAATATTTTATTAGCCGCAGAAGAACCATTACAAGATGCAACAAATGAAGCAGTAGATTTACTAGAGGAAATATGTTTAACTTTAGCAAAATCAGGTGTAGATATAAGTATTGGAATATTGGGTGCAATTTTTGGGGCGATTCCATTTCTTGGAGGTTTAATTAATTTATTTATTGCGAGTGGATATGTTTTTAATTCCGTAACACGTTCGATGTCTAGTTCAGTGGAAGGTGTAGGAAAAATATCGCAAATTGTCTCTGCTTCAACTGGAAAAATAGCCGATGGTATTATTCCGGGAGTTCCTCCTTTAATGGCGGCGGTGGCTAAAGCAGAAAGCGACTATGATAGTGCGGTTAAAGATGTAGAGAACTCCATGGAGGCTAAACCCGCGGAAGCAAAGCCGGAAGGAGCGGCGCCAACGCCGGAACAAGCAAAGCCGGAAGGAGCGGCGCCAACGCCGGAACAAGCAACTGCGGAATCAGGTTCTATACCACCTGAAAATACGCCTAGTGCCAAGGATGCGACGGCGAATTCAGTAGAAGGTGCAGATAATGCGGCTCAGGATAAAAATCAACAAGGGGGCATGCAAAGTAATTTTGGTGCCCCGTTATTAAATAAAAAGTTATTGTATTTAATAAATAAGATAAAGATAAGAGAGAAAATATTCGGCGAAATGACGGGTGGGCGAGGATTTTCTATTCCGGTTAAGAATAAAAAGGGGGGGGCAAAGATATCTAAATCAAGAACAAAAAAAATGTATAACAAATTTAAAAATAGATAAATTACTTTTTTTTTGCGGACTCTTTGAATTTGATAAATCCTATAGATTTTGTAATATCAAATGAGGTTTCAAGGTCTTCTTTTGCGATTTGATAAGCCTTTTTTTCTTTATCGTTGAGAGATTTTATATACGCGTCAATTAATTCTTGGTCCATTTAATATAAATAATAAATAATATTTATGTTTCAATTTTCATTATATGAAAAGAAACATAAAATCTTGTCGGTGGTTTTAATATCACTATTATTCATCATTTTTGTTAATTCGTGGTTAATAGTATAATTATTCAATGTTAAAAATGTAAAGAGATCCGGAATTTCATCGATGGACATAAAATTGTTTGGGTCATCGAATCTATATATAGCATATAGGCAACATTGTTTTGGATAACTATTATTTTGTTTAAAAGGGGAAAGTTTTGGGGTTTGTATTTTTTTAACATATTTTGCTAGATTACCCGGCGGCATTTGATTTATGGTAATGATCTTAATATATTTTTTATTATATTGATCTAAATATGGTTTAGCGTGTAAAGAGTACATTATAATACTGTTAAAGAAAAAATTGAAAAACTATTGAGCGAAATAATTAAAATTATAATGTCTAGTCAAAAAAAAATATGGCGTTATAAATTAGATGAGAAAATTTTCGAGGAATTGAAATATTTTGCCAAACTACATGAGCATAATGATCGCGATGACTTTAAAAAGGCCTGGGAAGAATGGATAAAAGAACATGGTGAAATGATTGATCAAGAAACTCGTCGTCTTGAAAATCTAGGGTTTGATGGTGATGTTATCAAAAAACTGTATACTAGTGCGAGATATTATCTAAAGAAAAGCCAAGATACGAAAAAAAAGGAAAAGAAAAGAAAAGAATATGTTTCACTATGTCCGGAGTTTATTAGTATGGTAGATGATTTTGTGGAAAAAAGCAAGGAAAAGCCTGCCATGGGATTTAAAACTTTTATGGAAAAATACAAAGAAAATGATGTAGTTATAAATCAAATTTCGAATTTATTTGTCGAAAACAAATATAGTAATGAAGAAATATTTAAAAAATTGAATAAGACATTTAAAAATAGATCATATATTTATAATAAATAAATATATATATATGAGTAAATTATTAGCACAAGGTGGTTTTGGTTGTATATATTATCCAGGTATTGATTGTGATGGTAAAGTAATAAAGTCAAAGAATTATGTATCAAAACTGCAAAAAAAAAATAGTACTTCAAACAATGAGGTTGAAATAGGAGATAGAATAAAAAAAATACCCAATAACTTTAAATATTTTAGAACGCATGAAGATGAATGTGATATAAATTTATCTAGCGTCGATAAAAAGTTATTAAAAAACTGTCATCCAATAAAATTGGACGAAGATATACCGTATATGGTGTTAAAGTTTAGATATCTAGACAATCCCGATTTTTTTTCGGTTCTATTTGATAGCAATACAAGTAAAAATCATAGAATATCGTATATTATTCAGTCATATTTAAATATAATAAAGGGCTTTAATTTGCTGAGTGATATTAATGTAGTACAGTTTGATCTTAAAAATGAAAATATTTTATTTGATAGAAGTAATAATAATTTCATAATAACTGATTTTGGAATATCTTTAGATATGGGGAATTTTAAGATGGAAAAATTACTAGATTATTTTTATGTATATGCGCCGGATTATTATATCTGGTCATTTGATGTGCATGTATTATGTTATTTAGCTCGAAAGGAAGATAAATTTACAAAGGATATTTTAGTGGATATGATCAATAAATTTATTGATGCAAATCCCGGTATGGAAATATTTTCTCAGGATTTTAAAAATATATATTTTAACAAATGTTTTATATTTGGGTCGAAATACCTAGATATTTCGGGTAAAAATAGGGATGATAATATTAAAAAACTTATAAGTAATTTTAAGACCTGGGACAATTATTCGGTAAGTGCATTATATTTAAGGATTTTACATATTTTATACGATGGTACTATTCCGGAGTCAAATTTTTTAGTGGAATATGGAAAATTATTAGTAACCAATCTTTGTCCAGATCCAGAAGATAGATTAAGTTTTAAGGATACGTATGATAGATTTACTATTATAGTAAAAGAAAGTTTGGCAAATGATAAATCTATAACTACGGGTTTACAAACGGACGAAACGAAACTTAAAACATCAATAGAAAAATCCAAAATTCAAACAATAGAATTGATCGATATAAGAAAATCCCACGGTATTTTATGATTATTTTCCAGTATAATTTTTATAAGGATATTTTTTCTTTTTCCTTTTGTTCCTTTGGCGCGAGGTTTTTGCCATTCTGTGTTTAAATTTTTTTTTTGTACTTTTAAAAATGTCCTTTAAAGATTTATTTGTTCTCTTTAATTCACGATTAACTTCTTTGATAAATATAGATTTTGATAACATATATATTATCCATAAAAAAAATTGAATAATATATATAGATAACTTGTAATCGGTAATAATCATGTTGAAACTAACCATGCATATGTATCCAAAAAAATTTGTGGAAATAAGTTTTTTAGAATCGATTATCTCTAAAGAGAAACTATCGTGCAGTTTATTTTGGATATATGAATTATATAATAGTGGTTTTAAAGAGGATTGTTTCGAACTACTGTACGAATGTTATTTTTATTTTTACGCGATAAAAAATAAACAGTTTATAAATATCATTCATAAGAATTATGAAAATTGGCAAAAAACGGGAGATAAATATATTATAGGAAAACTAGTAAAAAACTTAAAACATAAATCCTTTGATTTAGATATTTTTAAATTAAAAATAGAGATGGACAATCAAAAAAAATCAAGAATGAAAAGGTATAAAAAAGAAGCATGGGAAAACGAATATGGTAAATATGGCATCATTTTAAGATATTTATATAGAAAAGATTATGATATTATGGTATCAAGAATCAAGAATATACCGCAAAATGAGATGGGTCTTTTTATGGATAGTGTCGTAAGATATTTTAAATCAAGTGGTATACATATGGAAAAATACAACTATCTAATAGAATACATAGATACAAATCATCCTTTTGTTTACGTATATGTTGTTTATATAATTATGCTATTAGATAATAATAAATTATACAATGAAAGAAAAATAGTAACCTGTATTTCTAGTGTAGAAAAGAAATTAATCGATTCGTTTGATAACCATGAAGGTGAATATAATTTTAAAATACTTAATAATCATAGATTGCATGAGGTGGCGAGTGATTTTATAAGTATATTTAATTTGGATATTCAAGATGTTAATATATTGGAAGAAACAAGAAATAATTGGAAAGCACATATAACGAATACGCCATTTTGGTTGAATAAAAATACGGATGAATATGATTTGGAATATGATGAGCAAACTTTAAGGTGTCAAGAATTATCGGTGTTCAAAGCGAATGATAAAAAAACAGATGTTATTTTGGAGAGATATAAGTGATGGAATCAAACAAAATTAAAATTGTAAAATTGAAACTATTTTAATACTTTAAAATAGTAATAATAACAATGCCGAAAAATAAAGTAGGGGGAAATAAAGCAAAAAAGCAAGGTAGGAAACACGTGGTTGTTCCTACGGCAAGAAATGTTCGCAAAATCGAAAATGATGGTGAGATATTTGCCTGTTGTGAAAAAATAAATGGTGGCAACCAATGTACAGTAACCTGTATCGATGGCAAAAAACGTTTATGTATTATACGTAAAAAATTTCGAGGAAGACATAAGACAGATAATAGAATAGCAACAGGAACTTGGGTTCTTGTGGGGAAGCGTGACTTCGAATCAAGTAAAGGCGATGGTAAAATGGATGTATGCGACTTGATTGAAGTTTATAGAGAACAAGAGAAAGAAGATTTGAAGCAATTCTATCCTGGAAATCCGTGGAAACTATTTGCGAGTATTGGAAAAACGGATGACTATAGTTTAAATGAAGAGGATGATGTTGTTGAGTTTAAAAATACAACTAACATTGTCTTTACAGAGGATAATACAATGATTTCGAGTGGTGCAGAGGAAAATGATAATAACAATACGAACATCATTGTAGATGGCGTTGAAATAGATTTTGATGAAATCTAAGTTAAGATTAACTATTTGAATAGTGGCTTATTAACGTTCTTTGAAGTTGGAGTTCTGCTTCAATTTCCATAATATAATTAATCTCATTTAAATATCTAGTTCTTACACTTCTAGTAATATCATCTCTGGATACAACAGGTGTATCTATTTTTTCTTTTTTAATCATTTTTTCCGGGAGTTCAGTACGACAAACTGGACAAAGAGTACTTTCTGTTTTAAACCACTTAATGATTGACGCTTTGTCAAAGCAATGATCACAGGGAAGTTGTATGATTTCATCGTCGGGTTCAAAATCCACAAGTAATATAGGACAGGATTCATTTAGTTTGGATGAATTTTTGTAAGGGAATAGAAAATCTTTTAATATAATATTCTCTGCAGATTCATTCAAAATATTTTTATATAGTGGTTTATTTCGTAAATTTTCTATTCTTGATACTTCTTCATTAATACTATTTTGTATTTGAGTAAGATTGAACATTTGTGACATATCTATAATCGAATTACTGAAATTTAAATTAGAAGAGTTATCCATCTCTATAATAGAATGTGATAAATCAAATATATTATTCATATTCATAAATAATATATTCATTTATAATTTTATATTATTTACAATCCATTTTACTCCCAAGACCCTGAAAGCACTTGGTCAGACAGACTATCTATAATACTGTATCTTGGAGAATTCAATTGGTCTTGTAAAATATTCCACGGATCACTATTGCTAATCGCATCCATTCCTTTTTCACAAAAAGTGTTTAGTAGAGAGGGACTATATCCGGAAAACATAATAGCACCTTTTTGATTACTTTTTACAGGAAACCCATTCGTATCTCGCAAATTCCAGAAAAGAATAGTAGGAATATCTTTATATCCATAACTAGCATAAATTGACTTAATGTTATCCCACATTGGTTCGTTTAATTCTTCATTTTGACAACAATCAATTTGCATATCTGATAACACAACTAATACCAAATTAGAAACTTGTTCATTTGTAAGATTTTTTTCGCTGCAACTTTTACAAATTAATGTTAACGCGCTGGTAAAATTCGTTCCACCACCCCACGGACAAGAACTGGTTTTTTTTATCATTTCGTAAAAATTTGTACATTCTTCCAAATTTACCCATTCGCTTTGCGTTTGAAATGTGAGTACTCTTTTTCCTAGTACAGATTTTTCAGCGATAGCAATACCAATACCAATAGATGCTAGAAAAGGGTCTCCTCGCATTGAAGCCGATGTGTCGGTCATGGCAATGAAATTACCAATGTCACCGATTGTATTCATAAAATTTTCCCACTGACTATTAATAATATCAATTTCATCTTTGTTAAACCGTATTCTCGTATCCAAGGCCGCCTTAACAAAATCTACAATACAAACGCGCTTTCCATTGATTGATTTATTATTATTATTCATATGTATAAAATGATTTCTAAGATTGTCAGCACCTTGTATGCGACTTTTTTTATGGTAGCGTATATCACGCGTTTTTAAATCAATATTTAAAAATGCCTTTGTTTGTTTCATCATTGTAATACTTGTAACCTTTTCGTAATTAATCTTATCATACATATCACTACATTGTTTTATTTGTGTAGTATCAAGATATTTATTAATACAGGCAGAAAGTTTTCGGTAATTCATATAAGCCTTTTTCTTCGCTCGCGTTAATGCAAAAGAACTATTTGCATTACGAAGATAATCATCATAATAATTTTCTGCCAGAGGAAAGAATAAAGCCTTATATTTACTATTTTCTCTAGGTATCCATTTCGCCAAAAGAGACACCCGTTCCCCTCGCGTTTTAACTCCCTTTATCATATTAGTTACAACATTTGCATCACAACGTAGTTGTACATTTATAATTCTTATCATATGTGCCTTCATTGTATCATTCCATGGAAAATTTACCCACATATACTTTAAATCTTTCCAAGAACCATACCCCTGTTCTGTCTTATTGTTATACGATATATCGTGTACAAAATATTCAATTAGTTTAATTGCAATGTACATATTGAACTTTGAAAGTCGATATAAAAAATCGTATCCAATCATGTATTCTCCTTTTCCTTTTACATCTCTTGTAAATGCAACAAGTTTATGCATAAGTGTGATTAATTTATTCCGCTCATTGTAATGAAAATAACTATTCTCATTTAAAATAGACTTATATATATTTTCAAATTCATCGCCGACGGAACTATTCTTTCTTACAATTTGAAAATTTAATTGAACTATTTTATCTTTAATATCTTTAGACCAATTATATTGTACCCTTCCGTTTTCACCAGTAACGTAATCCTCTTGATAAGAATCCAATGCTGCTACTACAGAAGTCATAATATAATCATATTAATATCATGCTTTAAATCTTTTTGTTTTATTATTTCTTGTCTTTGTATTAAATTTAATTTTTTTTGTGGTATTATTCTTGTAGTTATCTTCAAGAAAAACGAAAAAAATATTGTTTAACTCGTTAAATAATGTACTATTGTTCGTAAATGTTATATCTTCTAAATTATTTAATGCTGTCATATAGTTTTTATCATGTGTATCCAATAGAAAATCTTCTAAATTTTCTATATTAATATCGATGTTGAATTTCAATAAAGATATTAATTTATATTTTTTTTTGTGAATATACTGATTTTCTTTTATATTTTTAATAATATCTTTTTTATCGAAAATTTTGGATTGTAAAATATAAGTAGATCCTTCTTTTAAATATTCTAATTCATTTTTTGAATTAACATATAAAAAAAATAATTTTACTTCAAAAATAGGAGGATTTTTTTTCTTATCGTGATATTTAAAATTTTTAAGCCAGGATTCTTCTATATTCATATATTTATAATTTATAATGAAATACAATATCAAACTTAATTAAATAGGTCATCATACATTTCATCGTCTTCATACTCTTCTTCATAATCACTCGAAAAATATTCTTCTTCACTTTCACTTTGAATATCATCTTCGATTTCAATGAAGGGTTTAGTCCAGTAATGCATATACTCATCTCTGTAGTTATTTAGTTCTGCATCTTCTTCTTCTATTGTTTCTCTCCATTGAATCCTTTTTAGAATTTCTTCTTTGGGATGGTCATATTTTAAAACCGGTGTTTCTGGGCCGGTGGGACCATATTCTTTACGAGGTTTTCTGTTAGAATCAAAATATATTCTAACCCACCCAGCAGGAATTTTATTTTTATTTTTCTTTTTATGAATCTTTCGCCTGGTGAACAAATCGGCAACCGAGTATATAATCGTTGGTTCTTTTGGTTCAACCTTTTTATTTTTTGAAATTAAATCCGGAAAGGATTCAATTGTATTTTCGAGTTTTTTTGGATTCTCAATATTACTGTCTTTTATAACCCAGGTTTCTTCATATATTTTTGTATGTGAAGTAGTTCTTTTAAAATTGTTACTTGTGCTTTGCGAAGAACGATATTCCCCATTTCTATCGAAAGCCCATTCCAAATGCAATACTTTATTTTTGTACGTATAATTTTGTAATTTGTTTAATGCAATTTCTCCCGCAGAGCGGTCCACAAGTGTAACAAATCCATATTGACGTGGTTCATTTGTTACTCTATCTTTTGGTATAAAGATATCTTGTATCGCGTCGAGGTATTTCATTCCTTTATCAGAGTATGCGGTTTTAAATATTTTTGCTAATTCTTCTTGTGATATCTCGTAAATATTTGAAACCTTTATCTTAACGCTGTTGCTATATTTTTTAGAACCAAAGTTGGAAAATCTATTTTTTGAACTCCTACTTTCTCTGCTAGAGCGAAGATCTGTGAATCTGGCAGATCCTCTGTTTTCGTGACTTTTTTTGCCGGCCTCGTTTTTGAAAGTATTCATTTTGAATTTCGTGCTTGTTGTGCTATATTTCATATATGTTATTAATATTTCAATTTTTTAAATGGTAAATATAAATGGAGAAACTCCCGCAAGATTTAGTAGAATATATTTATGAATTAAAGGGGGGATTAGAACATCGCTGCTTGCAAAAAAAAATAAATCTTGAAATAAATAAACGATTTTTATGGGTGTCTTCTATATGTGGATATCAAGAAACTTTGCTTCCTGATAAAGATTTTTTGACGGAATTATTAATTGTTAACAAGAACAACTTAAGATTGTCGAGAGATTTGTAACATTCCGAAATGTACATGGACAAAACGTGATGAAAAAAAAAATTGAAATACTTTTCGCCAATGTCCAGAAAGACATCTCCTCGATAAACCATGGCATCCATGTCCAATTCTCGTTATGCATCGCAGTCTTTCTCGGACAAGACTCCTACTTCACCTTCTGTTTGTATTCCTCGCGTTTTTAAGAATATCACCGAGCAGCGTATCCTGGCAATCTTTCGCAACCTCGACCTCGGCGATGTTGTGCGCATCGATATGGTCCCGCGTCAAAACGAGAGCGGCGAAGAGTACTGGCGTGTATTTGTGCACCTTGCGTGGGGTGAAACGCAGAACTCTGAAGCCGTTCGCGCAAAGTTCGCAGAGAACGATGGTTGCGGCGAAGTCAAGATCGTCTATGATGACCCCTGGTTCTGGAAGATTCGTGCTTCTCAGCAAAAGCCTCGTGTCGTGACGACGCGAAATCGTCGCCGCCCGGCTCCGTTCATCGAGTTTGAACCGAGTGATCGTATATACACCGCCCTCCCCTTTGACAAATATGCCGCAGAGCAGGTAGATAAATTCATCAAGGAAAACTATGATGAAAGCGAATCGTGCACGGCGTAGCCATCGGTACAATGGTGTACCACGGATTACACGAACAAGAGAGATTAAGAGATAAGAGAGAAACTGGGGTTGGGTTGTGTTATAGGTGTTATCTAGAATAATTTTTTATTTTCATTTTTTCTTCATTTTTTTGTATCATAACTATTTCGAAATGTACACGTGCAAATGCAAACAAAAAAAAAATTGAAATACTTTTCGTCAATGTCCAGAAAGACATCTCCACGATAAATCATGGCATCCATGTCCAATTCTCGTTATGCATCGCAGTCTTTCTCGAACAAGACTCCTACTTCACCTTCTGTTTGTATTCCTCGCGTCTTTAAGAATATCACCGAACAGCGTATCCTGGCAATCTTTCGCAACCTCGACCTCGGCGATGTTGTGCGCATCGATATGGTCCCGCGTCAAAACGAGAGC
>MDTA01058440.1_pt1 | contig 19994 bp, 19 predicted proteins | sample 811151 | NCBI WGS metagenome assembly MDTA01 (sample SAMN05326648, study PRJNA326480) | marine metagenome | isolation source: seawater | place: Indian Ocean: South | collected 2010 | reverse complement strand
TATGTAAATGATGAGTTAAATGAATTAAAAATAGCTTTAGAAAAATCTGAAAAATTACTTGCAAAAAATGGATTGTTAATAATAGTTTCTTTCCAAAGTCTAGAAGATAGAATTGTGAAAGATTTTTTCAACCACAACAGTGGTAAACGATGGCGTTCCTCCCGCCACTACCCGGAGTTACCTGAAAAAGTGGCAACTCATTTGAAAATAATCACCAAAAAACCTTTGATGCCTTCAAAGTCTGAGATTTTAAAAAATCCTAGATCTAGATCAGCTAAGCTTCGGGTAGCTCAAAAAATAAATTAATGAAATATAAAAAATTTATTTCGGCTTTTATGTTATTAAATATTTTTATAGCTTTCTCAATGATATTTGTTGCCAATAAAACTAGAGAAATAGAAAAACAAAATACAAAAATTGAACTTAAAATCAATTCTTTAAAAGATGAAATGCATATTAATTTAATTGAATTTACAGTTCATCAGAATAGTGATTATCTTCACAAATTGCACTCAATATACTTTCAACATTCCTCAAATAAAACTAACTCAAAAATAATTTCATTAAAAGAATTTTCTAAATTAAACAAAGATTTCAAATTAGTTAATGCTGATTAAAAATAAATTAATATCTAATAGATTTAAATTATTTGACAGTGATTCATTAAAATCTTTTCACAAAAGAGTATTTTTTTCAATAACTGTTTTTATATTTTTATTTGGTGTATCTATTTATAGATTATCAGATATAATGATTTTTATAGAAAAAATTGAAATAGTTAATACAAACTATGAAGATGTTATAAGAGGTAATATATTTGATAAAAATGGCTATCTATTAGCAACATCTATAAAAAGTAGATCTATATCAATTAATCCAAGTAAAATTAAAAACAAAACTGAATTAGTTACAAAACTCTCAAAAATCTTAGATATAAATGAAAAAGAATTAAAAAAAAATCTTAATTTAGATAAAAAATTTGTTTGGATTAAAAGAAATATATCGCCAAAAGAGTATCAGAATATTATCAACTTAGGTGAAATAAATATTAAAACTCATTACGAATACAAAAGAGTTTACCCTTATAGAAATACAACTTCACATTTAGTTGGTTTTGTTAATATTGATCAAAAAGGGCAATCTGGAATAGAAAGGTATTTTGAAAATGAGCTAAAAAATTCAAATAATATATTTTTAAGCGTTGATGTACGTCTTCAGCAATTAGTTAGAAAAAATTTATTACAATCAATAAACAAATACCAAGCTGATTCTGGAGTAGCAATAATCATGGATGTGAACAATGGAAATATTTTATCATCAGTAAGTTTACCAGATTTTAATCCTGAAAATAATAAATATTTCATAGATAATAATTTGATAAATAGAGTTGTTCAAGCAAACTATGAAATGGGTTCAACTTTTAAACCTATTACCGCCACAATGGGTTATGATTTAGATATAATTAAACCGGAAATGACTTTTGATGTTAGAAAAAAATTTAGAGGTATAATTGGCGATCATCAAAAATTCAAAGACAATGGTATTTATGATGTTGAAAGAGTTATAGTTGAGTCTTCAAATATTGGAACTGCTCAAATAGCAACTTTAATAGGTAAAAAAAATCAAAATTATTTTTTTAATAAATTAGGTTTTGATGAAAAGATAAATATAGAAATTAAAGAAAGTGCTAAACCCTTGGGTAATAAAAATAATTGGGGACCTATCGAAACAGCAACAATAGGTTTTGGTCATGGATATTCAATTACACCTCTCCATCTTATTAAAGCATACGCAATTTTATCTAACGGGGGTTATGAAGTACATCCAACATTAGTATCTAATAATAATTCAAAAAATAATAAAAATATATTTAATAAACTAGACTCATCAGCATTTTTTTTAAAACTTCTTAACTCAGTTATTACTAAAACTAATTTTACTGGTCCAAGAGTTAAAATTAATGGCTATGAAATTGGAGGAAAAACAGGAACTTCTGAAATAGTTAATCCAAATGGAGGTTATTATAAAAATAGAAATTTGACTTCATTTATAGGAGTTTTTCCAATTGATAAACCAAAGTATGTTGTTTTTACAGCTATAGAGTATCCAAAAAAAGGAGATAGTATAAATCAAAAAATGACAGGCGCCGTAGTTAATGCTCCTTTGGTGAGAAATATAATTAAAGATATGATTAATCTTTATAATATTCCTCAAGAAATCAATGATGAATATCTAAAAGCAGACACAAATATAATTTATAAAAAAATTAATGTACCTATTTGATATACCAAAAATTATAAAGACAACAAATATAAAAAATTTAAAACAAAATATTTTTTTTACAAATATTACTTCTGACTCTAAACTTACAAATAAAAAAACTATTTTTATATTTGATTCAGGTTCTAAAATGAAAAAAAAATATATTAAGGAGTCAATAGGTAATAATACTCCGGCAATAATTACAAATAAATATTTTGATTTTATTAAAATTACTCAAATAGTTGTCAAAGATATTAATGATACTAAGGAAAAGTTATTACATAAAATTCATAAACATTTACCTAAAAATAATATTGCTATTACAGGAACAAACGGTAAAACTTCTGTAGTTTGGTACATATCAAAGATTTTACAATACTGTAATTATAAAAACAAAACATTAGGAACATTAGGTTATTATAAAAATGGAAAAAAGATATCTAATTCGTCTTTAACAACTCCAGCTATTGAAAAAATTTTTAGTTTTGCTTCTGAAAAAAAAAAATCGAATTATACTTTTGTATTTGAAGCATCAAGTCATGCCTTAGATCAAAACAGAATTGGTAATTTGCCAATTAATATTGCAGCTCTTACTAATATCTCAAATGATCATTTAGATTATCATAAGACATTTATAAAATATAAAAATTCAAAGTTAAAACTATTTAATAAACATTTGGAGGCTAATGGAGTTGCAATTTTAAATTCAAGAATTAAAAATATAAGATCATTAATAAATTTTCTAAAACATAAAAATAAAAAAATTATATTTTATGGTAAAAAAGACATTTTTTTTACCATGAAAGATAATAAATTTAAAATTAATATATTTAATAAAAAATATAACATTAATGAATTAAAATTAAATTCAGAAATAGAAATACAAAATTTAGAGTGTGCCATTTCCTGTTGCGTAGCTATAGGTATTAAAAATATATCAATAATTAATGCTATTAAAAATATTACAAATCCACCAGGTAGGATACAAAAAATAAATTATAAAAAGAAAAAATCAACAATAATTGTAGATTATGCACATACACCAGATGCTCTAAAAAATATTTTATTATCTCAAATTAAGAATAACCAAAAACCAAACTTAGTTTTTGGTTGTGGAGGTAATAGAGATATATCTAAAAGAAAATTAATGGCTCAAGTTGCTAGAAAATATAGTAAAAATATATATGTGACTGATGATAATCCACGTTATGAAGACCCTTCTCAAATAAGAAAACAAATTTTAAAATATTGTCCGAGAGGAATTGAAATAGCTAATAGAAAAAATGCAATTAAATTTGCTCTAAAAAAATTATGTAAAAATGAAATACTAATAATTGCTGGAAAAGGGCATGAAAAATTTCAAATATATAAAAATAAAATAAATAAGATAAGTGATCAACAAATTGTTAAAGAAATAATTTCTAAATGAATTTTAAAGAAAAATTAGAACAATATATTCTTACTAAATCAGAAAAAATTAAAATTAATAGTAATGATATAAAAAAAGGCGATGTTTTTATTGCTTTGCAAGGTAATAATGTACATGGAAATAAATATATAAACTCAGCTATAAAAAATGGAGCAAAATATTGTATCTCAAGCAAACAAGATAAAAAAATTAAAAATAATAAAGTAATTTTTGTTAGAGATTTAATTTATTATTTAGAGAGCCTAGCAATAAATAAAAGATCAGAATATAATGGAAAAGTAGTTGGTATAACAGGTAGCGCAGGCAAAACAACTTTGAAAGAAACCTTAACATTTTTTTTAAAAAAAATTTATAAAGTTTCATATTCAAAAAAAAGTTTTAATAATCAACTAGGTGTAATAATTTCATTATTAAATATGGATTTAAAATCTAAATTCTCCATATTTGAATTAGGTACAAATAATTTTGGAGAAATAAAATATTTAACTAATATAATAAAACCAAATCAAATATTTATTACAAATATTCAATCTACTCACCTTGAAAATTTTAAAAATAAAAAAAATATCGCAAAAGAAAAATCGGACATTTTTTCATCAAAATATAATAAATTAAGAGAAAAACTTTATTTATTACCAAATATTTTAGAAGAAAAATTAATCGCTAGAAAAGCTTTAAGAGATAAAAATTTAAAAACAATTATTCTTGGTCCTAATTCAAAAAAATATTTTATTAAAAAAGTAAATAAAAATAAAAGTTATTATAACTTTGAAATATCAATAAAAAATAAAGTATTAAAAATTCAAGATAAATATTTTGTTAATTCTAAATTGATAAATATATTATTTTGTCTTACATTTTTTTCAGAGAATAGCATAGACTCTAAATATATTATCGAAAACTATAAATATCTAAAAGAGGTCGAAGGAAGAGGCTTGAGACATACTATTAAAATAAAAAATAAAAAATTTCATCTAATAGATGAGTCTTATAATGCTAACCCCGACACAATGATACAAAGCATTGAATATTTCAGTGAAATTAATTATCCTTATGAAAAAAAAATTTTAATATTAGGAAATATGAATGAATTGGGAAAAATTTCAAATATAATGCATTTAAATATTTTGAAAAAAATTGAAAAATGTAAATTTAAAATGATTATTTTATGTGGCGAATTCTATAGAACAAATATAAGTAAATTAGCTAAACCTAAAAATAAATATATTTTTATTGAAAATCAAAATGAGATAATGAAATTTGTTTACAGTAAAATTCATAATTTAGACATGATTTTGATTAAATGTTCTAATTCTACAGAAGTAAATAAATTTTCAAAGGAGATATTAAAATTGAAAGTAGGTAGAAGTTGATAAAATATTTTGCTAATGAATATGAAATTCTATTTAGTTTTTTAAATATTTTTAATTACATAACTTTTAGGGCTGGAGCCTCAATATTAACTGCATTATTCTTTTCACTAATTTTTGGTAATTACATAATAAAGATATTGTCTAATATACAACCTTCTGGTCAACCAATTAGGGCGGATGGACCCGAGTCACATATAATTAAAAAAACTGGCACTCCTACAATGGGTGGGCTATTAATAATTTTGAGTATCTTTGTTTCATTTATATTATGGACTGATCTAAAAAATAATTTTGTTTGGATTGCTATAATTACATTATTTGGCTTTGGATTAATAGGCTTTATAGATGATTACAAAAAAATTAAATCTAACTCAGTTTATGGATTGTCTTCAAAAATACGTATATTATTTCAAATTTTATTTAGTTTACTAATAACTTATTTAATAATTAATAATTTAGATACTAATATAAGCAATACTTTGTCTTTTCCTTTTTTTAAAAACTTAATTATTGATTTTGGTATTTTTTATTTTTTTATTTCAATATTTATTATCATAGGTTCTGCTAATGCTGTAAATTTGACAGATGGATTAGATGGATTAGCAATTGTTCCAGTAATGATTGTGGCAATGTCCTTTGCTTTTATAGTTTATGTTTCTGGCAATAAAGTTTTTGCCAATTATTTATTAATAAATTATATTTCGGGCTCTGGTGAATTAACTGTGTTTTGTGGATCTGTAATAGGTGCTGCATTAGGCTTCTTGTGGTTTAATGCTCCTCCTGCTAAAGTTTTCATGGGTGATACTGGATCGCTAGCATTAGGAGGTTCTTTAGGGGCTATTGCAATAATGTGTAAGCATGAAATATTATTAGCAATTATTGGAGGGTTATTTGTTTTAGAAACTTTTTCAGTTGTAATACAAGTTTTAATTTTTAAACTTACTGGAAGAAGAGTTTTTCTTATGGCACCACTGCACCATCACTTTGAAAAAAAAGGTTGGGCAGAGTCAACAATAGTAATTAGATTTTGGATTATTACTATAGTACTAGCAATAATTGGACTAGCAACTTTAAGAATTAGATAAATGAATTTTATTTATGGTCTTAATAAGTCAGGAATATCAATTATTAATTTATTAAAAAAAAATAATGAGATATTTCATATTTGGGATGATAATGAGAATGTAAGAAAAAAAATAAAAAAAATTTTCAAAAATCAATTATTTTTAAATCCTTTAAGGGTAAATTTATTAAAGTATACAAATATATATGTTACCCCTGGTATATCTTTTAAAAAAAATATATTTAATAAATTCAGAAATAAAAATAATTTAAAAAGAGATTTAAGTTTATACATATCAAAAATTAAAAAAGAAAAAATTGTGGCGATTACTGGCACAAATGGTAAATCAACTTCCACAAAACTAATTGGAGATATTTTAAAAAATAAAAATACTTTTGTTGGAGGCAACATAGGTAAACCTTTATGTGAAGCATTTATATCTCAAAAAAAATATAAATATCATGTTATTGAGTTGAGTTCTTTTCAGTTGGAAAATATTAAAAATTTTACTTCAAATATTTCAGTTATTACCAATCTTTCAATTGACCATACAGATAGGTATAAAAATATTAATGATTATATTAAACAAAAAAAAAATATTTTAACTAAATCTGGAATTAATATTTTATCAATCGATGACAAATACTCAAAAAGAATATTTAGTGAAAATAATAATTATAAAAAAATAAGTTTTTCTACTAAATCAACTAATGCTGATATTTATATTAAAGATAAATTTATTTTTGATAAAATCTTCAAAAAAAATAAAATATTTCAACTAAACAATATTTCCAAAGACCTACAAGGGGATTTTAATAAACAGAATATTTTAGTTGCTTATATTTGTTCCAAAATTCTAAAAATTCCTGAAAAAATGTTTTTAAATTCCATTATGAATTTCAAAGGTTTACCTTTTCGCTTTCAATTAATTTACGAAAGAAAAAATTTAAAAATAATCAATAATAGTAAATCAACAAACATTGACTCAGCTATAAATTCTATCAAAAATTATAAAAATATTTATTTAATCATTGGTGGTAGAGCTAAAGAAAAGAATTTTGATGAATTTATTAAATATAAAAAACTAATTAATTGTATCTATTTATATGGTGAGTCTGGGGAATTTATTTATAACAAATTAAAAAATAGAATTAATATAAAGCTTTTTAAAAACTTAAATTCTGTGGTAAACAATTTATTTAAAGATTTACAAGAATTTAAAAAAGATACATACGTATTATTTTCCCCTGCATGTAGTTCATATGATCAGTATAAAAATTTTGAAGAAAGAGGTGAGACTTTTACAAGTCTTATTAATAAACAAATAAAAAAAATATGAAAACTATGCAAAAATGGTGGTTGTCTATTGATAGAATAAATTTTACTTTAATTTTAGCACTTGGTTTTACAGGTTTAATGTTATCTTTTTCAACAGAAAAATATTTTTCTATAAATCGACATAGTATTTTTTTTTTAATATCTATTCTTCTACTTATTTTTTTATCTAATCTGGATGATAAAAATATTAGAAGAATATCTTTATTTTCATTCATAATATTAATTTTTATTATGTTATTAATTCTTTTTTTTGAATATGAGGTAAAAGGTGCAAAACGATGGTTACAAGTACTTGACTTTACTATTCAACCTTCAGAAATTATAAAGCCTACATTTATTATTTTAACTGCTTGGTGCATAAATCAATCTATCGATCAAAAAAAATTTTATTTAATACTTCTATTTATTTTTTTTTTATTTCTTATTAGTTTAATATTACTCCAGCCTGATTTAGGAATGACTGTGCTTGTTTCTCTAACTTTTTTTTGCCAACTTTTTATTGCAGGTTTGTCTATGTATTTAGTATTCATTGCCTTATTGTTTATTATATCGATTGCAGTTTTTTCATATTTTATTTTTGATCATGTTAACTCAAGAGTGAATTCTTTCTTAGGTGGGGTAGCTGGAACTGATACTTATCAAATTGATTTAAGCATACTAGCATTTAAAAATGGAGGATTATTTGGTAAAGGTCCAGGTCAAGGAATTTTAAAAGAGAAAATTCCAGATGCTAATACTGACTTTATATTTGCAGTTGCTGGTGAAGAGTTAGGTTATATATTTTGTTTTATTATAATTATTATAATACTTTCAATTATTGTCAGAAGTCTTTTAAATGTATTAAAAATTAACAATCCCTATAAAATTATTGCAATATCAGGTTTAGTTTGTTCTTTTGGATTACAGTGTCTAATTAATATATTTAGTTCAATTGGGTTAATACCTACAAAAGGTATGACATTACCATTTGTTAGTTATGGTGGATCCTCAATGATTTCCATAGCTTTACTTTTTGGTTTTTTATTATCTTTAACAAATAAGAATAATTCATAATGAAAAAAAAAATATTAATTATAACTGGTGGTACCGGAGGCCATGTTATTCCAGCAGAAAACTTTGCAAATTATTTAACAAATAATAATATTTTATGTTCCATTATTGTAGACAAAAGAGGAAAAAAATATTTAAATAGTTTTAAAGGAGAAACAAATATTATTTATCCTTCATCAATTAATGGTGGATTTATTTCTAAATTTATAAGTATTTTTAAATTAATACTATCATTTATAAGTTCAATTTATATAATTTTAAAAATTAATCCTAACAAGATTGTATCATTTGGTAGTTATGCATCTTTTCCGCCTTTACTAGTTTGCTTAATTTTAAAAATGTTTACTTATAGAGAAATATATATTCATGAACAAAATACTATAATTGGTCGTACAAATAAGATTTTTTTAATTTTTGCAAAAAAAATTTTCTTAAATTTTGATATTAAATATAAAATGAAAAAATTTTATTTAAATAAAACTTTTGTTGTCGGATCTCCTAATAATAATATTAATTTTCTTGATAAAAAAACTAGAAATGTAAATAAAAATTTTACAGTATTTATATATGGTGGGAGTCAAGGTTCAGAATATTTAATTGAATTTATCATTGATCTTATTGAGCAAATCAAAGAAAATGAAATTATGAATTATAAATTTATAATACAATGTCCAAAGAGATTAGAAATTTCATTAAAAGAAAAGTTAACTTTGTTTAATTGCAAATATGAAATTAATGAATATTTTAAAAATATAAATAATATTCTAAGTCAGTCTTCCCTTGTTATTTCTAGAGCTGGCGCTGGAACAATAAATGACTTAATTCAATATAAATTACCATCTATATTAATTCCTTTACCTAACTCAAAGGATAATCATCAATATGAAAATGCTTTAATTTTAAAAAAAATAAATACTTCATTAGTTTTAGATCAAAGAAAACACGAAGTTAATGTAGCTAAAAATTATATTTACGAATTATATAAAAGTACAAAGAAAATTGATAATATTAAAGAAAATTTTAATTATTTTACTAAAATTAATAGCAATGATTTAATGTTAAAATTAATAAATAATGATCAAAAAAATTAAAATACATTTTGTTGGTATATCGGGAATTGGAATGTCAGGCATTGCAGAATTAATGCATGATAAAGGATATAAAGTTCAAGGAAGTGATATTAATTTTAATGAAAATTCTCTAAGGTTAATTAAAAAAGGAATAAAAGTTTTATTAGGTCATAATAAAAAAAATATTATTAATTCTGATGTTATTGTTTATTCTTCAGCAATTAAAAAAAATAATCCTGAATTAGTAAATGGTCTTAAATTAAAAATTCCAATATTATCAAGGGCAGATATGCTTGCTGAGCTTATGAAAAGTAAAAAATCTATTGCTATTGCAGGATCTCATGGAAAAACTACAACAACAAGTCTAATTGGTAACATATTAGATCAAGCAAATTTTGATCCCACAATAGTAAATGGAGGTATTATAAATTCATATTCTAAAAATAATAGATATGGCAAGGGTGATTGGATGGTTGTTGAAGCTGATGAAAGTGATGGATCATTTCTAAAATTGCCACATGAAATTTCTATAATTACAAATTTAGATATAGAACATCTAGATTTTTATCAAACAAAATTAAATTTAATTAAATCTTTTGAACAATTTATTAATAAGCTTCCATTTTATGGAACTTCAATTATTTGTTATGACGATAAGAATCTTAAAAAAATTATCAGCAAAATTAAAAATCGTAAAATTATTTCATATTCAATAAAAAATAAAAAAGCAGACATTTACATTTATGAAATTAAAAACTTAACTAATAAAACATCTTTTAAAATTAAAGATAAAAATAATTTAATTAATATTAAAACAAAAAATTCTTTTATTATTAATTCTATTGGCAATCATAATGTTTTAAATGCAGCAGCAAGTATAATTGCCTGCTCAATTATTGGTGTTAAACGTAAATATATTAATCAAGCTCTAACTAATTACATTGGAGTAAAGAGAAGATTTACTTTTATAGGCAAAAAATTGAATGCAGCTATTATTGATGATTATGCACATCATCCAACTGAAATTATAGCAACTTTGTCTTCTGCAAAAATTTTAAATAAAAATTTAATTGTTATTTTTCAACCTCATAGATTTACTAGAACAAATTTATTAAAGAATGAATTTATAAATGTATTATCAAAGATTAATAATTTGATTTTACTAAAAACATACTCTGCTGGTGAAAAAGTAATAAAAGGCGCTACCTCTAAAGATCTTTTCATAAAAATTTATAAAAAAAATAAAACAATAAAATATTTAGAAAAAGATAGTTTATTAAATAGTTATTTAATTAAGTATATTAAAAATAATTGCTTAATTATCTTTATGGGAGCAGGTTCAATAACTAAACTCGCAAAAGATTTTATGGAATTTGATGATTGAAAAAATTAAAAAAAAATTGTCAAAACTAGAAAGTAATATTTTTTATGATTATAATATTGGTCAATTTACTTGGTTTAGAACTGGAGGCAATGCAAAGGTATATATCATTGTTAAAGATAATAAAGAATTAGAAATAATACTAAATGAAATTAATGGATATAAATATTTTGTATTGGGCGCAGGATCTAACTTATTAGTTAGAGATAGGGGATATGATGGAATTATTATGAAATTAGGCAAAGGATTTAATCAAATTAAAATTAATGATAACAATATTCATGTTGGAGCAAGTATTCTTGATACAAATTTATCAAATTTTGCAAAAAAAAATGAAATCGAGGGATTTGAATTTTTTAGTGGAATACCAGGAACAATTGGAGGGGCAATAAAAATGAATGCCGGCTGTTTTGGTAGAGAAACTAAGGATAATTTAAAAAAAATCCTAGCTTATGATAAAAGCGGTAAAAAAAAATTTATTTCTTCTAGTGAAATTAATCTTGATTACAGATCTTCGAATATTAATGAAAGTACCATAATTTCAGAGGCAGTTTTTACTTTTGACTATGGTGATAAGGATGAAATTGAGGATAAAATTCTAAAAGTAAAAGAAAAAAGATTATTAAGTCAGCCAATAAAAGAAAAAACTTCTGGAAGTACATTTAAAAATCCTCAAGGAAATTTTGCTGCTAAATTAATACAGTCGGCAGGCTGCAAAGGAATGACTGTAGGTGACGCAATGGTTAGTCCATTACATTCTAATTTTTTGATCAATAGAGGTAATGCAACTGCTAGTGATATTGAAAATCTTGGTAATTTGATAAAAGAAAAAGTACATAAAAAATTTAATATAGATTTAAATTGGGAGGTTAAAATTATTGGCAAATAATAAAAAAATATTGGTTCTAGAGGGCGGTTTTAATGAAGAACATCAAGTTTCTATTAACACGGCAAAAGAGGTAAAAAAGATATTAAAAAAAAATAAATATTTTTATAAAAGTTTAATCGTAAATGAAAAAACTTTTATAAAAGATATAAAAAAATTTAAAGATTTTGTTTGTTATAATTGTTTACATGGCCCTTTTGGGGAAGATGGCAAAATACAAAAGATATTAAAGAAAAATAAATTAAAATTTACTCATTCAAATATTAAATCATCTAAATTATGTTTTAACAAAATAAAATCTAAAGATATTTTACAAAAATTTGGAATTTTAACTCCAAAGTACATTTCAATTGAGAAACAAAAAATTAATATTAACGTATTAAATTTTGTTAGAAAAAAGTTTAATAAATTTGTAATTAAACCCAATGAAAGTGGTTCTAGTTTTGCAGTCAAAATAATAAAAAACCAGAGAGAATTTGATGAACTTGTAAAAAATTTTAGTATTTTTAAAAAAAATTTAAAAAATCATAAAACTATTCTTTTTGAAGAATTTATAAAAGGTAAAGAGTTAACTGTTTCTACAATCAAATTTTCAAAAGAGATAATACCTTTAGAAGTAACGGAAATTATAACAAAAAATAAATTTTTTGATTATCAAGCTAAATACTCAAATGGCTATTCAAAACATTTGCTACCAGCAAAAATTAAAAAAAATCTATATTTAAAATGTTTAAAATTAGCATTAAAAGCTCATTTTTATTTAGGTTGTAATTCAGTTGCTCGTTCTGATTTTATTTTAAATACATATAATAACAAAATATATTTTTTAGAAACGAATACTCAACCTGGAATGACACAACTCTCGTTACTGCCAGAGCAAGCAAAATTTAAAAATATTAGTTTTGAAGATATTGTTTTGGGAATTCTAAAAAAAATAAATTAAGTGACAAAATATTTAAATAGAAAAAAGTTTATAATATTTAATAAAAAAATTTTCTTTAGATTATTTTTATTTTTAATTATATTTTTTTTAATTTTTGCTTTTTATTTTAAAAATAGAGATATAAAAAATTTTATTTACAATAGCATCAATTTTTTTTCAAAAGAATTTGATTATATTTATACAAAAACGGAAGTTCTTGGAATAGATAAAATAAAAATTACAAATATAGAAAATATTTTAAATAAATATAAAAATAAATCAATTTTTCTAATTCCTTTAAAAAAAATATCTTACGATTTAAAAGAATTGGGTTGGATAAAAAATTTAAAAATATCTAAACAATTTAAAGATACATTATTGTTAGAAATTGTAGAGCATAAACCATTAGCAATATTGCATTTTAATAATCAATACTTTTATTTTGATCAAACAGGAAATATAATTGACTTAGCTAATGGAATTAAAAATATAGATAATTTATTAATTTTTTCTGGTCAGTCATCTAATTTAAATGCTAATTTAATTTTAAAATTACTAAATAAATCAAATATAGATTTTCAAAATAAAATTTATAAAATTGAGTATGTAGAAAAGAGAAGGTGGAACATAATTTTAAAAAATAAAATTATACTTATGTTGTCTGAAAATTATCCAGAAGATTCAATTAATAATTTTTTAAAAATTAAAAAAAATTTATCTGAAGAAGATCTATCAAAAATTAAAAAAATTGACTTAAGAAATATAAATAAAACAACTATTATGTATAAAAATGATTAAAGCAGGCTTAAATATAGGAAATTCAAAAATCTCTTGTATTGTTGCAGATTATAAAAATAAAAAAACAATTAATGTTTTGTCAATTAAGTCCATACCTACAAATAATATTAATAAAAATATAATTGTAAATTATGATAACTTATTAAAAGAAATTGAACAACTTTTACTAGATTCTGAAAAAAATTCACAAACAAAAATCAATTCGCTGAATATAAATTTACCTATTATTGAGTCAATATCAAAATATTATTCATCTGAAATTATTATTACAAATGAAAAAATTAATAATCTACATTTAAAAAAAATTGTTAACATGTCTGAATTTTTTGAAAATGAAAATAATTATTATGACTTAGCAAACAGTATTATATCATATGAAATTGATGATAAACTTGTATTTTCTAGCCCAGTAGGAAATTATGCACAAAAAATCAAATTAAATTTTTTTAAATTTTTAGTTATGAAGAAATATTTTGATAATTATTCTGGTTTAATTAAAAGTTTAAAATTAAATGTATCAAATTACATACCATCAATTCTGTCTTCTGCACTTTCTACTGTCACTGATGATGAAAAGGATTTGGGAACCATATGCATAGATTTGGGACACTCAACTACATCTTCGATGATATTTATGAATAATAAATTTGTATATGCTGATAGTTTTCTTGTAGGTAGCTATAATATTACAAAAGATATAGCAAGAGGTCTTACAACTACACTTTCTAGTGCTGAGAGATTAAAAACTTTATATGGGTCAGTATTGTTTTCACCAAGTGACGAACATGAAATAATTGAAATACCAGTTATCTCTGATGAAAAAAATACATTTAAACAAATTAAAAGATCAGATTTAAATGCAATAATCAAACCTCGTGTTGAAGAAACACTTGAGATTGTATGGCAAAAAATAAAACAAAGTAACTTTGATGATAAAAAAATTAAAAATGTAATTTTAACTGGTGGAGGTTCTCAACTTGAAGGTATAGATGATTATGCAAAAATAATATTTTCAAGTAATGTTAGAGTTGCAAAGCCTCATGAATTTCTAAATTTAGACAAAGAATATAACAAATCATCATTTTGTGATATTGCAGGAAGTATACTCTATGAACCCGAGGATTTTACAGTTGATTTTTTGAAAGAAAAAAACAAAAAGTCAAAAAAACCAACTTTTTCAACATTTTTTACTTGGTTAGACCAGTATATTTAAAAAGCATACAATATATAGATAATATTATTGACGGCATCTAAAGAAAACACTAAAACCTTATATAAACGGCGGAGAATTAAATGACTATTAATATTTCAATACAAGATGTAGATAATACTCTTCATCCAAAAATAACAGTATTAGGTGTTGGCGGTTCTGGAGGCAACGCAGTAAATAATATGATCGATGCTAATCTTGAAGGTGTTGACTTCCTCATAGCTAATACTGATGCTCAAGCATTACATATTTCAAAATGTAAAAATAAAATTCAATTGGGTTTAAAAAGTACTTCAGGATTAGGAGCAGGTATGAAACCTGAGGTAGGCAAAGAAGCTGCTGAAGAGGCTATAGAAGATATTTACAAAATGCTTGAAGGAAGCAATATGTTATTTATTGCTGCAGGTATGGGTGGAGGAACAGGTACAGGTGCTGCACCAATAATTGCAAAACTTGCTAGAGAAAAAGGAATTCTTACAGTCGGAGTTGTAACAAAGCCTTTTCATTTTGAAGGCTCTCAAAGAATGAAAATTGCTGACAAAGGTATTGATGAACTTCAACAATTTGTAGACACTTTACTAATAATTCCAAACCAAAATTTGTTTAGAGTTGCTAATGAGAAAACTACATTTGCCGATGCTTTTAAAATGGCTGATGATGTTTTATACTCTGGAGTTAGAGGAGTTACAGATTTAATGGTTCAGCCAGGGATGATAAATCTTGATTTTTCAGATATAAAAACTGTAATGTCCGAAATGGGTAAAGCTATGATGGGAACTGGTGAAGCATCAGGAGAAAGAAGATCTGTTTTAGCGGCGGAAGCTGCAATTGCTAATCCATTAATCGATGATGTTTCTCTTAAGGGAGCAAAAGGCTTAATTATTAATATATCTGGCGGTAAAGATATAACACTATATGAAGTTGATGAAGCCGCTAATAGAATCAAACAGGAAGTTGATGAAAATGCAAATATTATTTATGGTACAACCTGTGATGAAAGACTCGAAGGTTTAGTAAGAGTTAGTATAGTTGCTACAGGCATCGATATTAATAATTAAATAGCAAAACCAATTGAAAATTTTGCCCCAATAAATATTAACAATGATATTTATAAAAAAAGTATTGAAACCGATGAAGTTAAGATCAATCAACCTCTGTATATAGACAAAGATGATAATAAAAATATAGAAAAGGAAACAACTGATATATTAGCAGAAACTGAAGATAGTTTTCAGAGTTTAAATGAAAATTCTGATCATTTAAATTATACAGAAAATACTGAAAATGATGATGAAAATGTTTCGGTAATGGCAGAAGAAAATAATGAATTAGAGAGTGAAAATTTATCTAATAATTTTGAAGAAGAGAAAATTTCTGAAAATGAATCTAGTCTTAATGAAAATTCTGAAATGGCCGATGAATCAAGTGTTCGAAGGCTGAGTCTATTCGATTCATTATCTTCAAAAAATCCCAACCTTTCTGAGGAAAATAATACATCATCGGAAAAGTCAGAACCTATTTTAAATTCTAATGAAGAAATATCAGAGAATAATGAAAATTTAGAACAGAGTCATATCTCTAAAAATGAAGAAGTCTCTGATAATGAATTTAATCCAGAAGAAAGCGAGTCTTCTGACCTTGATGATGAATTTAATCAAGAAACTGAAGAAGAATTACTTGATATACCTACATTTTTAAGGAGACAAGCTAATTAATCCTATTTTTAATTACTTGAAATACTTTGAAATATTAGGTTAGTTGTTAAAATCGATATAATTATATATTCATAAAAGTGCTGAATTCAGCACTTTTTTTATGATTGAAATAACTAATAATAATATAAATCAACAAACATTGTCAAAACCACTTTCAATTGAAGGAATAGGTTTACATTCTGGAATAAATGTGTCAGTCAGGCTTTTACCAGCAGACGCTGATTATGGTATTGTGTTTTGTAGAACTGATTTGAATTCAAATAATCTAATTGAAGCAATTTGGTCTAATGTTAGTAATACTAAACTTTCCACAACTATAAGTAATAAATATGGAGTAAGTGTATCAACGATTGAACATTTAATGAGTGCATTATCTGGTCTACACATAGATAATCTTAAAATTGAAATTAACGGTCCTGAAGTTCCAATAATGGACGGTAGTTCAAAAGATTTTGTAAATTTAATTGAGTCAATACCTCTAAAAAATTTGAATAAAAAAAGAAAAGTAATCAAAATTAAAAAAAATATTAAAATTACAAGTAATAATAGCTCTGTTGAATTAAAACCAAATAATCAATTTTCTATTGATTTTGAGATAGATTTTCCTAGTCAAGTTATAAGTAAACAGTCTTGTCAATTACAGCTAATTAATGGAAACTACAAATCGGATATCGCTTCTGCTCGCACATTTGGTTTTGAAAAAGATGTAGATATTTTAAGATCTAATGGACTTGCGCTTGGAGGTTCTCTAAAAAATGCAGTTGTAGTAGGTGATAATAAAATATTGAATGCAGAAGGTTTAAGATTTAAAGATGAATTTGTGAGGCATAAAATACTAGACTCTATTGGAGATTTATATCTAGCAGGAGCCCCAATTCAAGGTTATTTCCTTGGAAATAAATCTGGACATTATTTAAATAATTTGCTTTTGAGATCTCTTTTTTCTAACGATACCAATTACGAGTATATTTAACTAAATCATTTTTTTTGGATCAACAATTTTATCAAATTCTAATTCGTTTACAATTTTAAGTTTTATAGCTGCTTCTTTTAAACTTATATCTTCTCTAAAGGCTTTAATAGCAATTTTAGCAGCATTATCATAACCTATATGTTTATTAAGTGCCGTTACAAGCATTAATGAATTATTTAAATGGTTAGATATTCTTTTTGTATTTGGTTTAATACCTCTCAAACAATTTTTATTAAAACTATTAATGCCATCACTTAGTAAATTAACTGATTGAATTATATTATAACTAATAACGGGTTTAAAAGCATTAAGTTGAAAATGACCATGTGATCCCGCAATATCAACAGTTGTGCTGTTTCCTATTACTTGTGCACAAACCATTGTCAAAGCTTCAATTTGAGTTGGATTTACTTTTCCAGGCATAATTGATGAACCTGGTTCATTAACAGGTAATTCTAATTCGCCTATTCCAGATCTTGGGCCTGAAGATAAAAAACGAATATCATTCAAAATTTTCATAAGAGCAATAGAAAGACCTTTTAAGCTATTTGAAAAATTCACCAATGCATCATGAGATGCTATGGCTTGGAATTTATTTTTGGCAGGTTTGTATTTACCTTTTGTAATTTTATTTAAATTTTTACAAAATATTTTATCAAAATTCTTAGGCGCATTAATACCTGATCCAACAGCTGTACCTCCTTGAGCTAAAAAAAGTAGTTCTTTTTTTGCTATTAAAATTCTCTCATAACATGATTTAATTTGAGCTTGGTAAGAAGAAAACTCATCACCTAATGTAATTGGTGTTGCATCTTGAGTATGAGTTCTACCTATTTTTATTATTTTATTAAATTTTTTATTTTTATTATTTAATTCTCTAATTAAATTTTTTATACTTGGTATTAATTTATTTAAAGTCAATTCATTTATAGCAATATGCATAATTGTTGGAAAAGTGTCATTTGAAGATTGTGATAAATTAACATGATCATTTGGATGTATTGGAAATTTTGAACCAATTTTTCCTTTAATTTTTTTTATAATATAATTACTTATTACTTCATTAGCATTCATATTGGTTTGAGTTCCTGAACCAGTTTGCCATACTAATAACGGAAACTCATTTATTAAGTTAAAGTTAATTATTTGATTACACGCACTTATTATTTGATTACTTATTTTTTTGTTTAGTATTCCTAATTGGAAATTTGATTGAGCTGCCGCTTTTTTTTGTTGACCTAAAGCTATAATTATTTCCTCTGGAATTTTTTCTTTGCCTATATTAAAATTTTCTAACGATCTTTGAGTTTGTGCACCCCACAATCTATCTTTATCTATTTTTTTTGAGCCTAAACTGTCAAATTCTATTCTTTTTTTATTAGTCATTATTTGATAATAATTCATATATAACATAATATCTATAACTTATGAATAAACTTGTTTTGCTCCGACATGGTCAAAGTCAATGGAATTTAGAAAACAAATTTACTGGCTGGAAAGATATACCTCTGACTGAAAAAGGCATTTTCGAAGCTAAACAAGCTGGTCAATTGATAAAAAAAAATAAAATTGTTTTTGATAAAATTTTTAGTAGCACTTTAATAAGAGCTAATAAAACTGCAGAAATTGCTGTTAGGGAAGCAGAAATGTTTAATTTATTTAATAATGATGAACTTATTTATACTAGAGACCAAAGTCTTAATGAAAGAGATTATGGTGATTTGGTTGGTTTAAATAAAGCTGAAACTGCTGAAAAATTTGGAAAAGATCAAGTACATATTTGGAGAAGATCATATGATACGCCTCCTCCAAATGGAGAAAGTTTAAAAAATGTAGTAGATCGCGTATCGCCATATTTTAATAATAAAATTGAACCCTTACTATTTAATAATAAAAATATTTTAATTGTAGCGCATGGCAATTCTTTAAGAGCAATTATGATTAAAGTTGGCTTGTTTAAACCCGAAGAAATTTCATCAATTGAACTGCCGACTGGAAGCCCCTTGTGTTTAGAATATAACAAAAATAAACTGACAAGTCATTTTTATTTAGAATAATTATTTTTAAAATTTGAAAAACTAATTACATTACCTTTTTCTTCAGACTTTTTCTTTTTTGAAGATTTTCGTTTTTTAATAATAGATTTTTTATTTTGAAGTATTAAGCCAAAATTAGAAGCTGGATCAGCAAATGATAATATTGCTGCGTAAGCAATTTTTATTTTTGCTTTAATATTATTAAATGAGAGTGATATCAAAAAATAATTTTTATAAATTTGAAGATCGTAGTATTCGTATTGGATTATTATAGTCATCTCTTCAGGGTATTTTTTTTTAAGCCAATTTGGAATATCAACTTGATTGTGATTTGTTAAAAAAGTAACGTAAAGATGGTTGTCATTAGACAATCCATTTTTTTTTATGTTTTTTAGGATATCCTTAAAAACACATATTAGATTTTGATTTAAAATCTTTTGATAGTCTATCATAATTAGTAATTTGATATTTGCGTCAGTTTTTGTTTA
>MDTA01158143.1_pt1 | contig 19997 bp, 16 predicted proteins | sample 811151 | NCBI WGS metagenome assembly MDTA01 (sample SAMN05326648, study PRJNA326480) | marine metagenome | isolation source: seawater | place: Indian Ocean: South | collected 2010 | reverse complement strand
ATGTTTTGCAATTTTTTTTTATCAAGATTGTTAATATCTACAGTTAAATAATTAGGTGTGAGAATTTTAGTATTATTAATAATCTCTTTGGTTATTTTTTTATTGAAACAATTATATGATGATTCAGCATTAGAATGAGTATATTTAAAATTTTTTTCTTCTAAAATTTTTTGAATACTTCCATCTTCCCCAAAAGGTCCATGCAAAGCATTAAAACATAAATATTCCCTGTCAAATTTATTAATTTCTTGTTTAAATGTTTTAGGATTTACGATTATAGATTTAAAATTTATACCTAAATTCTTTAGTGATTTTTTAACTTCTTTACCTGTTTTTAATGAAATTTCATGTTCTTCATTTAAACCACCTTCTAAAACTAAAACTTTATTTTTCTTCATTAACTAATTACCTATAATTTCTATTTCCCATTCAAGTGTAATGTTAAATTTGTTGTAAACTTTATCAATTATTCTATTTCCTAATTCTTCAATATCTTTAGCTGAAGCGTTATTAGTATTTATTAAAAAATTTGCATGTTTATCACTAACAAAAGCATCATTTACATTTAAGCCCTTACAATCTGACATTTCAATTAATTTAGCTGCAAAACTATTTTTGGGGTTTTTAAAAGTGCTACCACTCGTTTTTGCTTTAATTGGTTGTGAGTTTTTTCGCATAGTTTTAATATTGTTAATTCTATTAATTATTTCTTCAGAATTTCCATGAGAATAATAAAATCTTGCTGAAGTTATTATATCAGTTTTTGATAAATTAGAACTACGGTAAGAAAGTTCAAGTTGATCTTTGGTAAAAGAATTTTCAATTTTTGAAGAATTAATTATTTTTACATCTTTTAAAATATCTTTAGTCTCACTACCAAAGCAACCTGAGTTCATTTTAATTGATCCTCCTATAGTTCCAGGTATTCCTGAATAAAATTCAAAACCTTTTATCATGTTTTGTTTAGCAAATTTTGCTAAGTTCACATCTAGTAGTCCAGCACCTACTTCAAGAAAATTTGCATGTTTTTTAATTTGATTAAAATTCTTACCTAATTTTAGAAGAATTCCCTCATATCCTCTATCTCTTATTAAAAGATTTGATCCAGCGCCAATTATTTTATAATCCATATCTCCAACATTGTTTAAAATTATTTGTAGTTCATTGGAATTATAAACTTCACAAAATACAGCAGTCTTTCCACCTGCTCTAAACCATACTTTTTTTGAAGTATCAAAATTATAAAAAAAATTACTATTCAGTTTATCTTGAATTGCTTTTATTTTATTTATCATTGGTTTTGAAAAAATCATGCGCCATATAAGTAATTGAGCCTGCTCCCATAAAAACTATAGTATTTTTATCTGCAAAGTAAGGTTTTAATGTAGTAGATAAATTAGATTTACTATTTAAATAAAATGTGTTTTTATTTTTCTTTTTAATATCATTCACTAATTTTTTTGAATTTATATTTTTTATTGATCTTTCTCCAGCTGGATATACATCCAAGATATATAATGTATCAATTTTATTAAATATTTTTATAAACTCATTGTAAAGATAGCTTAATCTTGAAAATCTATGTGGTTGAAAAATGACAATTATTTTTTTATTAGATATTTGCTTGGCTATATCATAGCTTGCTTTTATTTCTGATGGATGATGAGCATAATCATCATAAACTGAGCACTTATCTATTTTACCTAAATAAGAAAATCTTCTTTTCACGCCTTCAAATGCAAACAAAGATTTTTTAATTTCTGGTAAAGGAATTTTAGCTAATAATGAAGCAATTATTGCAGAAGTGGTATTTAAAATATTATGATCTCCAATAAGATTTGTTTTAAAATTTATTTTTCCATTAATACCTTTTATTACATTCTTTCTAAAAAAGAGTGAAAATTCAGTGCTAAATTTATTTTTATTTATTAAAACAATTTTAACATCAGAATTTTTTTCTTTCAAAGAATATGTAATCAGGTTTCTTGTTTTAATTTTTTTTGATATTTTTTTTAAATTAGGGCTATCAACGCATAAAATTGAAAATCCATAAAAAGGTAAGTTATTTATAAAAAGTTTGAATGAATTAATTAAATTTTCTTTTGATTTATAATAATCCATATGTTCCATATCTAAGTTTGTAATAATATTAATCTCGTGAGGTAATCTTAAAAATGAACCATCGCTCTCATCAGCTTCAACAATCATCCATTCACCTTTTCCAAGTCTATTATTTTTCGAGTAGGAATTTATAATTCCTCCATTTACAATAGTAGGATCATAATTAGCATTATCAAAAATATATCCGACTAAACTTGTTGTAGTAGTTTTTCCATGAGAGCCTGCAACAGCAATAGATTTTTTAAATTTCATCAATTCAGCAAGCATATCAGCTCTGCTAATAAGTGGAATAAACAACTTTTTACATTCAATTAATTCAGGGTTATTTTTTTTTATTGCTGAAGAAAAAACAGCAGCGGAAATATTCTTAATATTTTTTTTATTATGTCCTTTAAAAAAAGTGACTCCCCTTTTTTTTAATCTTTTAATATTTGAATTAATATTTATGTCACTACCTTGAATATCATATCCTAAATCTAACATTAATTCAGCTATACCTGACATGCCAATGCCACCAATACCAACAAAATGAATTTTTATTTTTTTTTCTTTATTTTTTGTCATAAAACATTTTTTTTAACATTATTTCATTTGCTTCGAGAAGAAAAATTTTTTTCAGTGATTTTTTCATTATTTTAATTTTTTTATCATTTGTAATTATTTCATTAAAAATTTTAGCATTAGTATCTGCTTCTTTATCAGAATCTTTTAATAAAATTGCAGAATCGTTTTCTACTAAAAATTTAGCATTATAGTACTGATGGTCATTGATTGAATTATTTAAAGGAAATATTAATGATGGTATATTATATTTTATTAAATCGTTTATAGTTCCTGCCCCTGCTCTAGTCAAAGCTAAATCTGTTTGTGATAAAATTTCATCAATGTTATGATAAAAATCTGAAATAATATAATTAATTTTTTTATCAAGAAATGTTTTTTCTATTTTTTTAGATATATTTTTAGGACATTGAATTATAAATTTAATATTTTTTAAAATTTTTTCATCTAATAAATTTATCATTAATAATAAATTATTTATTATTTTTACTGCCCCTTGACTACCTCCATATACAAATACGGTTTTATTATTTAATTTGTTTTCATCAATTAAAATTTTTTCTTTTTTTGGGGTAGAAGGCATGCCTACAAAAATTGCTTTAGGATAGTATTTATCATTTAAATTATAAGTTTTTTTAAAATTCAAAAAAATATTTTCAGCAAAATATAAAAAAAATAAATTAACCTTACCAATTATAGAATTTTGCTCATGTAAATATAATTTGGTTTTAAAAAAAATTTTAAAAAATAATAAAGTAAAAATTGGCGCTAAGGTTGCGTAACTCCCAAAAGATATGCAATTTTGTGGTTTCAATTTTAAAATTAAAACAATTGATTGAAAAAAACCTAGAATTAATTTTAATATTCCTCTTATTTGAAAAAAAATATTTCCTGATAAGTGAGAAGAAAAAATGACGAATTTTTTTCCTTTAAAATTTTTTGCATATTTATCACCTCTTTTATCTAAAATGAGAGTACACTCATAGCCACTTTTATTTAAATAATTTGCATAATTTATAGCTGGAATTACGTGCCCTCCGGTACCTCCAGAAAAAATAATTATTTTATTATTCTTGCACATGTCTTGATCTTGTTAGTGATAATAAAAAACCAAATAAAATTGCACTAGAGAACATGGAAGATCCTCCATAACTTATAAAAGGTAAAGTCATTCCTTTAGTGGGAATGATTGATAATGAACTAAATATGTTAATTAGAGACTGCAAACCAAAACAACAAGTTAATCCTACAATTGCTATAATTAAAAATGGATCTGTCATTTTTAAAAGTCTTAGTAGGAATCTAATGATTATAATAAGTATTAATGATATAATTAAGGCACAAAAAATAAACCCTAACTCTTCTCCTGCAACAGCAAAAATAAAATCTGTATTTGCATCCGGTATTTTTTCTTTAAGTATTCCTTGTCCTGGACCTTTTCCTAACAATCCACCAGACTTAAAAGCTTTCAAACTTAGATCAATTTGATATGAGTCTAATTGGGGATTCAAAAAACTATCTATTCTTTTTTGAACATGATCAAAAAAATAATATGAAAATAAACATAATGATAATAAAGACAGCAATGCAAACACTACTAGATACAATGATAAGCCAGCAATAAATAATTGGCAAAAAAAAGTTAAAGAAATTAATATAGTCATACCAAAATCAGGTTGTAATATAATTAATCCAGATATTGTTATGAAAGATATAACAAGAATAATTAAATAAGATTTACGCCCATTTATACCTTGAATAATAAACCATGAACTTAAAATAAAATAAAAAGGTTTTATAAACTCAGAAGGTTGTAAACTAAAATTAAAAAATTTAATCCATCTTTTTGAACCTTTAACTTCATAATCAAAAAATAATACAATGCATAATGCTAATATAAATAAAATTATAAAAATAAGAGAAAGTCTTCTTAAAGTTTTTACTTCCAATAATGATAAAAAAATCATTATAAAAAAAGCACTCAAAGAAAATATCAAATGTTTATTTATGAACAAAAAAGTATTTTCTAATGAGAAAGATAAAATGATTCCAATTATAAGTAAAGTAGATATAAAAATAAAATTTATTTTATCAATTTCTTTCCACCATTCTTTAAAATTTAAATTATATTTCATTAACAAATTTTTTTACGATTTTTTTAAAACTTTGACCTCTTGCTTCAAAATTTTCATATTGATCAAATGATGTGCAACCAGGGGAAAATAATACTGTCAATTTTTTATCTGTATTTTTTAAATTTTTTAGAGAATTCTCTATTGATTCCTCTAATGTATGACATATTTCACAATTAATATCATTTTTTAATTGCTCAAAAATTTTCTTTGAAGATTCACCTATTAAATAAATTTTTTTAATTTTTTTATTAAAATTTAATATTTTTGTAAAATCACTTTCTTTTGCTCTACCTCCAACAATCAAAAAAATATTTTCAAAATTCTCAACTGACTTGATAAGAGATTCAACATTTGTAGCTTTACTATTATTTATTATCTGAAGATTTTTATCATTATAGACATTTTCTAATCTGTGAGGCAAACCCTTGAAAAATTCAACTGTTTTTAAAAAATTATTTATGTTTATTTTCAAAATTTTTGTAACTGTATAAGCAGCTAGAATATTTTGTTGATTAAATTTACCAAATAATGAATTTGAAATCTTTGGTATTTTAATTATTTTTTTATCTTCAAAAAAATTATCTATAATTTTGTAATCGTCAAAAAAAATTCCTTTTTCTATATAATTTAAAGATACAGGAATAACATTTTTAATATTTTTTTTATAAATTTCTAGAGTTTTAGAGTCATCTATTGAAACAATATTGAAACCATTTTTATTTAAATGGATAATTTTTTCTTTGTAAGTTGCATATTCATCATAACTTTTGTATCTATCTAAATGATCTGGGGAAATATTTAATAAAACTGAGATATATGGTTTTAAAGATGTTTTGCATTCTAATTGAAAAGAACTAAGCTCAATGACATGAAATTCTAACTTATTTTTTTCTTTAAAACATTCTAGTAAAGGCAGTCCTATATTGCCTCCAACAAAGTTTTTTATATTATTTTTTTTTAAAACATCACTAATTAGTTTAGTTGTTGTGGATTTTCCATTGGTTCCAGTTATTGCAATAATTTTTTTATCTTTACTGATTCTAGAATATAATTCCAAATCTCTCAGAAGAGGGATTTTATTATTTTTTAAGATCTGAATCTTTTTATCTTTAAAAGAAACACCTGGAGTAATGAAAGATTCATCTATTAATTTAAAATTTAAATTGTTTGGTTCGGCATAACTTATAGCATTATTAATATTCTTTAATTCTTCTCTTTTTTTATAATTATCATCCCAACAAAAATAATTTTCATTAATACTATCCAAATAATCTATGATTGATCTTCCACTTTTATTTAATCCATAAATATATTTCATAAATAAATTAATTTATCTAATTTTTAATGTTGCCAAACCAATTAAGGCAAGAACAATTGTTATTATCCAAAATCTAATAACTATAGTAGATTCAGCCCATCCCTTTTTTTCAAAATGATGATGAAGAGGGGCCATTTGAAATATTCTTTTTCCAGTTAATTTGAAACTAATTACTTGTACAATCACTGATAAGGTCTCCAATACAAACATTCCTCCCACAATAGCTAAAACAATTTCATGTTTTACAATTATTGCAAGGGAACCTAAAGCGCTACCCATTGCAAGTGAGCCGGTATCGCCCATGAAAACTTTAGCTGGAGGAGCATTAAACCACAAAAAACCTAGAGCAGCTCCAATTAAAGTACCACAAAAAACTGATAGCTCTCCACTTTCTTTGATATAAAAAATTTGTAAATATTCTGAAAAAATCAAATTACCTGAAACATAAGCAATAAAAGCAAATGTCATTGCAACAATCATTACTGGTACAATTGCTAATCCATCTAATCCATCTGTTAAGTTCACTGCATTAGCTGAACCTACTATAATTAAAGTTCCTACAGCAAAATATATTAATCCTAAATTGATAATAAAATTTTTAAAGAAAGGAAAACTGATTGTACTCCATATATCATCAGATAAAGAAATTTTTATTAAATAAATTAATAATAAACTAATAATAATTTGAAAAAAAATTCTTTTGGATACAGAAATTCCTTTGTTATTATTTAATTTTACTTTTCTATAATCATCAACAAAACCTATTAAGCCAAAAGAAATTGAAGAAAGAAAACAAATCCATACAAATTTGTTGGATAAATCAGCCCATAAAAAAAGTGATATAGTAATACTGGACAAAATAAGAATGCCACCCATAGTTGGGGTTCCTGCTTTTTGAATAATATGATTAGATGGACCATCTTTTCTTATAGGTTGTCCTACAGGTTGCAAATTGCTCAAAATCTTTATGATGATCTCACCAAATATTAAAGAAAAAAATAAAGAGGTTAAAATTGCTGCTCCCGTTCTAAATGTTATATAATTAAATAAATTTAAAAACGTATAATAATTTACATACTCACTTGAAATATAATAAAACAACTAAATTTCTCCTATAGTTAAAATATTTTTACTTAATTGATTTGTTATTGATGAATTTGATCCTTTAATTAAAATTGTATCTCCATCGTTTAAATTTTTTTCTAAATATTCAATTATTTTTTTGATATCATGCATTAGATAGATATTGTGATTAATCATTTTATCTATTTTATCTAAAGCTAATTCCATCAATTCGCCAGAGATAATGACATTATTTATATTTTTCTCAATTACATATTTTATTATTTCAATGTGATAGTCCAAAGCTCCTGACCCGAGTTCTTTCATTTCTCCTAATATTAAAATTTTTTTTTCTGACTGTTTAATTTCTATTGAATTAAAATAGTCTATGCAAATTTTCATTGATTTTGGGCTCGCATTATAAGATTCATCAATAAAATTTATTTTCTTTTTATTAATAATTAAAGAGCTTCTAAGACCTCTTCCTGAAATCGACGGAATATTTTTTGTAAGGGATAAAAAGTTATTAATATTTAAATTATTATATTTAAATATAGCATAGCAAATTAAAATATTATCTATTTTGTGAATTTCTTTATCATCAACAATTATTTCGCAAATATCATTTTTATACATAATCGTAATTTTATAAATATATTCATCAATTTTTTTTATATTTTTAATCTTTAAATCAGAATTGGAATTTTCGCCAAAAGTAATAATATTTTTAATATTATATTCTTTTGCTTTTTTACATACATAGTGTTCATCAATATTGTTATTTGATAAAATTGCTAATTCAACTTTAGGATTAAATTTAGGATTAAAAATATCAGATTTTTCAATTGCTATATTCCTTGTATTTATCAATTTTTCTAAATGGGTAGGATATATGTTAGTTATTATAGCTTGAGTGGGAAGAACTAAATTAGTTAGTTTTTTTATTTCATTAAAATTATTAGTTCCTAATTCAAAAATTGCATAATCAGATTCTAAACTCATGTTGATTAAAGAAAGAATGACACCTAAATAATTGTTAAAACTTTTAATAGATGCTGAAACTTTCATATGGGGTGAGAGAAAATATTTTAAATTTTCCTTAACACTAGTTTTTCCAATGCTGCCAGTTATTCCTATTATTTGTCCTTTAAACAAATTCCTTTTATAAATTGCTAATTCTTCAATAAAATCTAAAGTATTATCTACTAATAAAATATTATTTTTTGTATCATTATCTTCGACAATTTTATCTGTAATAATATATTTGGCTCCATTACTTAGTGCTTCATCAATAAATTCATTTCCATGTCTATTTTTTCCCTTTAGAGCTAAAAAAACATCTCCAATTTGGACATCTTTACTATTTATCTTTGCTTTATAACTTTTTGATACTAAATAATTTTTTAATTCAATTTTCATTTTTTATTAATTTCTTTAATTCAAAGTTAGCTACACTAAAGTCGTCAAAACTTTTTATTTGATTTTTATAAATTTGAATTTTTTCATGTCCTTTTCCAGCAATAATCAAAATATCATTTTTTTTTAATTCTTTAATTGCAATCTTAATTGCTTTTTTTCTATTGTTAATTTCAATACCTTTTTTACAATTTTGTAATATGGTCTTTCTAATTTTGCCTGGATCTTCATTTCGTGGATTATCATCAGTAATATAAACTTTATTTGCATATTTATTTGCAATCATTCCCATTTTACTTCTTTTTTCTTTATCTCTTTGACCTCCACATCCAAATAATAAATTTGGTTTTTTATTTTTTTTAGTTAAATTCACTAAAACTTTTTTTAAAGCATCTGGTGTATGAGCATAATCAATATAAACTTTAAAATTATTAGATTGCATAACTTTTTGCAATCTTCCTGGAGGATTTTTTAATTTTTTTAAACTTTCAATTATCTTATTAGTATTAATTTTTAAGGCTAAACAACAAGCTATTGCACAACTAATATTTTCTAAATCTATTGAGCTTTTTTGTTTTAAATTTAATATATAATTTTTTTTATAAATTTTAATTTGATTTTTTTTATTTTTAATATTTATATATACATCACTATTTTTCTTACCATATGTAATAATTCTTATTTTTTTATTTAATTTTTTTTTAAATTTATCAATTTCTTTAAAATTATCATTTAAGATTGCATGTCCATCTTTTTTTAATTTTTTACTAAATAATTTTAATTTAGCTTTTATATATTCTTTCATATTTTTATGATAATCTAAGTGGTCATGTGATATATTTGTTAAAGCAGCTGTATCAATATTAAAATTTTTAATTCTATCTTGATCCAAAGCATGGCTTGATACTTCAAATATAAAATTATACGGATTATTTTTTTTTAAATTAGATTTTTGAAAAAGAACCTCAAAATTAGGTGTTGTCAAATCTGAATTTTCTTTCTTCTTACCATCAATATAATATCCCAAAGTTCCATATGTTTTAACTGGTACTTTACTATGAAAACATATTTGTGAAATAAACCAAGCTACTGAAGTTTTGCCGTTTGTTCCAGTAATTCCAACTGTATTTAAAGGAGGGGCAGGAAATAAAGTATTTAATAAATTATATATACTTAAATTAACATCATGGACAATAAATTGAGGAATTGAAATTTTTTTATAGTATTTTGAAGTGATAATTCCTACAACATTTTTATTTATTGCTTCTAAAAAAAATTTATTTTTAAATTCCTTATTATTAATTGCTAATAATGATTTATTATTTATTAACTTTGAATTTGTTTGAATATTATTAAAATATTTTTTTTGATTTTTTAAATTATATATTTTTTTACATTTAATATGTTTGGTTATATCAGTTAATTGCATGACTTTCATTGTAAATTACTGTTGTGGCAGCATTAAGAAAATCTGTTTTCTTTTGCTTTGGAATATCTAAAATTTCTATCATTCGGAGAATAATTTTTTTAACTAAAGGTGCGTTTACTGCAGCTCCTGTAATATTATAGTTTTCTTCTTTTATTTTTTTTGGATTATTTATAACTGTTAATATAAGAAATTGTGGATCATTCATTGGGAAAGCTCCAACAAATAGCGTTCTGTTAGCATCTTCTTGATATTTCCCTTCAGAATTAATTAGTTCTGCTGTTCCTGTTTTGCCACCTATGTTATAACCTTCAATTTTTACTCTTGGTCCCGTATATTCAGTTTCAAGAACAACTGCTCTTAATAATTTATTTATATAAATAGATGTTTCATTGCTTATAACTTGATTTGATTTTCTATTTTTTTCATTTTGTAAAAGTTTTATATCTATTTTTTTTCCACCGTTTAAAATTGAAGAATAAGCAAGTATCAGATGCATAGGTGTAACAGCAAATCCATGTCCGTACCCAATTGTCATAGTTTCAATCTCTCCCCAATTGTTTTTGTTTCCTAATGGATTAGTTGCCTCTAACAATTTAGTTTTTACAGGCTCATAAAATCCAATTTTTTTAAAAAAATCTATTTGATTTTTTTTTCCTATTTTTTTTGCTATTTTTGCTGTTCCAATATTAGAAGATCGTACCAAAATTTCTTTTATACCTAAAGAACCTTCAAAAGGATGATAATCGTGAATAGTATTTTTAATTGGGTTTGTTACATCAAATTTCATTCCATCTTCAATTAAATTATAATCTATTCCCATCGCTATTGTTATAGGTTTAAAAGTCGAACCCATTTCATAATTTGATTGTAGGGGTCTATTTAATAATTCTTCTGATTTTGAATTTTTTACATTGTTTGGATTGAAATCAGGAAAACTATTTAAAGTAAGTATTTCATTCTTTTTTATATCTAAAATAATACATAAGCCTGATTCAGCTGAAAATTTTTCAATTGTTTTTATTAACTCCTGTCTAACTGCATTTTGTAGATTAATATCTATTGTTAAAAAAATATCCTTACCTGAATTAAGAATATTTTCATAACCTTTCTCAACTCCAGCCTGTCCTTTATTATCAATATCAACATATCCAACAATATGGGAACTACTATTTTGATATGGATAAATTCTTTTATTTTCTACTATTGTTTGTAAATTTATTTCCCCAATATCAATAATTTTTTGATGCTCTTTAGGAGAAATATTTCTTTTTATATAAACAAACTTTTTATTATTTTTTAATTTATTATAAATTTTTTTGCTATCTATATTAAGTATAGGAGATAACTTTTCTGAGAGTGCTAATTTATTTTTAATTTTATTTGCTTTTGCAAAAAGTGAGTAACTGTTGATATTTGTAGACAAAAGTTGATTATTTCTGTCATAAATTTTACCACGTTCAATTTTTTCACTTACTGTATAATCTTGTTTTGAAGCAATTTCAAAAATCATGACATCTGCAATTCTAAATATTGCTATAAAATAAAAGCTTGTAAATACAATAATTGAAAAAAAAATTCTTCTATGAAAATTTTTTAGGGCATCACTATCAAAAATTTTTAGTTTTTTTGATTTATTTAGCACAGAAAATTATCTTATTCCTACTGTAAAAAGATTTTCTAAATTATAGTTTTCAAAATCATTAAAACTTATTCTATTATTTATAAAATCTTTCTCATGTTCTTTAAAATAAATTTTATTCAATTTTTCTAAATATCCGTAACTATTAAAAAGACTATATTCAATTTCATTAATATTAATTTGATCTGAGGTAAAATTAATTTTTTCTCTTAAAATATTATTCTCTCTTTCTATTTCTCTAGTTGAGTTACCAATAAATAAAAGTGATATCACAGAAAAAAAACTTAATAAAAGTAGAAAAAATATTGCACTATAATATTTCATATTAATTAATTTTTATACCTACCCGAAGTTTTGCTGAGCGCGAACGAGGATTGACTAATACCTCCTCTTCGTTTGGTCTAATTGGTTTTTTGGTGATTAGATTTAAGGTGATTGAACCTTCGTCAGCTAACTCCGGGTAGTGGCGGGAGGAACGCCATCGTTTACCACTATTGTGGTTAAGAAAATCTTTCACAATTCTATCTTCTAGACTTTGGAAAGAAACTATAATTAATCTACCTTCAATATTAAGTAAGTTTAAAGATTTATCGAGAGCTTTATTTAATTCATTCAACTCATCATTAATATATATTCTCAATGCTTGAAAAGTTTTTGTAGCAGGATTTATTTTAAATTTTTTTTTCAATTTAGTGGAATAAACTTGTTTTATTAATTCTGCTAATTCAGTAGTAGTTTTAATTAATTTAACTTTTCTAACTTCTACTATTTTTTTAGCAATTTTTCTTGATAATCTCTCTTCACCAAAATTAAAAAAAATATTAGCTAATTCTTTTTCTGAATAATTATTAATTATATCTGCAGCTTTTATCTCACCAACTCCCATTCTCATGTCAATTGGTCCATCTGTAAGAAATGAAAATCCTCTATTTGGATTTTCTAATTGATTAGAGGATAATCCCAAATCAAAAATTATAACATCAAATTTTGTATCATTTTTTCTATTAAAACTTTCATATACAATTTCATCAATTTTACTAAAACAGCCATTAACTAGTGAAAATTCTTTAAATTTTTTTTGTAAATCTTTAGCGAAATTTTTTGATATAGGATCTCTATCAATCGCTAGTAATTTGTTTACATCATACTTTTCTAGAATTGATTTGGAGTAACCACCTCCACCAAAAGTCGCATCAATTATATTAAGTTTTTTATTTTTAGGTATATAAGAATGAACTTCTTCAAGCATTACGGGAATATGATTATTTTTCATTAACATCTATATTTTTTATAATTATTGAACTTAAAGTCTTTTTTTCTTTAATTAATCTGTCTCTAGATTGTTTTTGTCTTAAAAGAGCTGCATTTGGTTCCCATATTTGAAAATAGTGACCATGGCCTATAAAAGAAACTTCGTTTGAAATATTTGCATATTCTTTCAGCTTATCAGTCAAAAGAAATCTGCCTTCTTTGTCTAAATTTGTTGGAATAATTTCAGAAAAAATAGAAGTTGAGAAATCATCCTGATCATCAGAAAAAATATCAAGCTTATTTATTCTTTCAGCAATATCTTTTATTCTATTGCTACTACAACCCTCGATTGAATTAAATTTTAAAGACTTATATAATATTATTTCATTCTTACTATTTTTTGGAAGTGCATTTCTGAATAATGAAGGAAACGTTATTCTTCCTTTCTTGTCTATTTTGTTTAAAAAATTTGATACAAATAAATTCATATAAAAATAAGCTATAATTAAGATTGTATTTTTGGGTTAACATGGGATTAATTGGGCGTCAATGGGCATAAGGTGCTATTTTTATTGTGTTCTCTATATGTTCGCATAAAAGATGGTGCATAAGCCGGGTTCTGTCAATTTATTGCTAAATTTGATGATCATTAATCTAGAGCAAACGTCACCGTTTGCTTCAAGCAGCCTACCCGAGTAACTACCTGGAAAAATAATGTTACTCCTATTTGGCCTTGCTCCTAAAAGGGTTTTCACTGCCATAACTGTTACCAGTTAAGCGGTAAGCTCTTACCTTACCTTTTCACCCTTACCTTTAAAAAAAGGCGGTTTATTTTCTGTTGCACTTTCCCTAAGCTCACGCTCGCCAGGTATTACCTGGTTTCACTTTCCAGTGGAGCCCGGACTTTCCTCTTGATTGCTCAAGCGATCATCGCACCATCTTTGTAAGCTAATTAATTTATATTTATTTTTTAGTCAAGAAATCATTAAAATGAGATAAAATTATTGAATAGGTACTATTATCTAATTTTCCAGTTAGGTTTTTATTATTAAAGTGCATTTGGTAGATTGTTATAAGTTTTTTAAAATCACGATTATTTGAATAAGCTAACAAAGTATCATATCCTATTTTAGACAAAATATATAAAGCTCTTAATTTCTTTGTTTTTAAAGATTTAAGTTTTAGTTTTTTTTCAATGTTTTGTTTAGTTATTTTATCTATATCTTTAGGAAAATAACTTAATCCTAATTTTTCTAACTTTTGCCATGGAAATTTCTCTCCTGGGTCAATTTTTCTATAAGGGGCTATATCAGAATGACCTAAAATATTTTCATTTTTAATTTGATATTTTTTTTTCAAAAACGAAATCAACTTTATTAAGGACTGAATCTGTCTTTCTTGAAATTTTTCAATTTTTATTGAATAACCTGGATTGTCTAGTTCTATACCAATAGAATAAGAATTAAGATCTTTGTAGTTTTTCCATTTTGCATAACCTGCATGCCAAGCTCTAAATTCTGTTGAAACTATATTAAATATTTTACCTGATTTGCTTACTAAATAATGACAACTTACTCTATTATTTTCATCACATAAGTATTTTATTGACTCAATCTCTGACTTTAAAGCAGTATAATGTATAATAATAAATTTAGGAGTACTCCCTTTATTTCTTTTATTATAATTAGGAGATTTATATTTACTTATAAGTTTCATTTAAATATAATTTTATACAATATATACACTTCATAAATGAAAAAATTCATAATTAATCTTATAAAAGTTTTTATAGTAATATTTGTTGTATCCTGTAGTAACCAAAAAAAATCAGATACTAATAAAAATGATATAAATTTAAACCTCAAAAATATGTATTCTGAGGCAATGATTGAGCTTAATAAAGGAAATTATGAAGAAGCTCAAATTATATTTAATGAAATAAAGTTAAAATTTCCTCTTACAAATGAGTCAATTCAATCTCAAATAATGATTGGTTTTATAGAATATTCAAATTTAAATTATGATACGGCTATACTTCAATTTGATAGAGTTATAAAAAAATATCCATCACATAAAAATATTGATTATGTCTATTATATGAAAGCTTTATCATATTATGAGCAAATAAATAAAGAAACATTAGATGGGAATAATAATATACAAGCACTAGATAGTTTTAATCAAATTTTAAATAGATTTCCTCAATCTAAATATGCAAAAGATAGTGAACAAAAAATTATTTTGGTAAAAGAAATTATGGCTGCAAAACATATGGATATAGGTTTTTTCTATTTAAATCAAAAAAAATACTTAGCAGCACTTAATAGATTTAAGAAAGTCATTGATGAATACTCTACTTCTAAATTTACCCCAGAAGCTTTACATAGACTTATTGAAATATATAGCACTCTTGGTATGAAAAAAGACGCTGAAAAAACTTTAGCAGTTTTAGGATATAATTATCCTAAATCTAAATGGTATGAATTTAGTTATGAATTAGTGTTCCCTGATACTAAAAAAGAAAATAATTTTAGTTTTAACAAATTATTAAATCTCTTCGAGAAAAATGAACAAGAAAAATAATTCTGAAAATGTTAAAGAAGTAAAAAAACGTCTAAAAGAACTATCGTTACTAATTAAAGAACACAATAGATTTTATCATGATGAAGACAATCCAAAAATTTCTGATAAAGAATATGATAGCTTAGTTAAGGAAAATAATTATTTAGAAAAAAAATATCCAGATTTAATTTTAAAGAATAGTCCTAATTATTCTGTTGGCGGTACTGTTTCAAATAAATTTAAAAAAAAAACTCACAAAGTACCAATGCTTTCTTTAGCAAATGCTTTCAATGAAAAAGATTTAGAAGATTTTGTAATAAGAGTTTATAAATTTCTAAATATTAAAAAAATAAATAATATTTCCTTTGTTAATGAGCCTAAAATTGATGGACTATCTTTAAATATTTATTATGAGAATGGAAATTTAAAAAGTGCATCAACTAGGGGAGATGGCAGTATTGGTGAAGATGTTACTACAAACATTTCAAATGTTATTGGTATACCTAAATTTTTAAAAGGAAATAATATACCAAGCAAAATTGAAATCCGAGGAGAAATATTTTTAAATAAAAAAGATTTTATTTTACTTAATAAAAAATTAAAACAAAAGGATCAATTTTCAAATCCTAGAAATGCTGCTGCAGGAAGTTTAAGGCAATTAGATCCAAATATCTCTAAAAGTAGACCTCTGAGGTTTATTGCACATGGTTTAGGATTTTGTAACCATCAGTATAAATATGTTGAAGATTTTTATAAAGATTTAAAAAAATGGGACATTATTGTTAATGATAATATTTCTATAAATAAGTCAGTAGATTCTATGATGAAATATTATTTATCAATTGAAAAAAAAAGAGAAAGTTTAAGTTATGATATTGATGGAATTGTATTTAAAATTAATGATTACAATATACAAAAAAGACTTGGTTTTGTTGGTAAAAATCCAAGATGGGCAATAGCTTTAAAATTTTCAGCTGAAAAAACATCTACAAAAATTATAAATGTTAATTATCAAGTTGGCAGAACTGGTGCCATAACTCCAGTTGCAAGATTAAAAGAAGTTAAAATAGGTGGTGTATTAGTTTCTAATGCCAGTCTTCATAATTTTGATGAAATTGAAAAAAAAGATATTCGTGTTGGTGATTATGTAGAAATTCAAAGAGCTGGGGATGTAATACCACAAGTAACAAGGGTGCTAAAAAAACTAAAAAATAGAGGTGAAAAAATAACTTTACCAGCAAATTGTCCATCATGCGGATATAAAACTATAAAAGAAAAAAGTGAGGCTATATTGCGTTGCTCAAATATATTTACATGTGAAGATCAAAAAATTGGTCAATTAGTTCATTTTGTAAGTAAAAAAAGTATGAATATTGATGGCTTTGGTGAAAAACAAATTAAACAATTATTTAAATTAAATTTAATAAAAAAATATGATGATATTTTTTATCTTCACAGAAATAAAAATATAATTATAGACTTAGAAGGATGGGGTAATTTATCATTTCAAAATTTAATTAACTCAATAGAAAAATCAAAAAAAATTGACCTGGAAAAATTTATTTTTTCTCTTGGAATTAGATTTATAGGAGAAACTATATCTAGGTTATTAGCTAAAGAATTTATTAGTCTTAATAATTTTATAAATAAATCAAGAAATTATGAAAGGCTATCATCAATTGATGGACTTGGACCTAAAGCAATAGATTCATTAATAAATTATCTGTCTAGTAAGGAAAATATTAATACAATTAAAAATTTAAGTAATATACTTTTTATAAATGATTTTAAAAAACCAAAAAATACCGGTTTTTTTTATGATAAAAATCTTGTTTTTACTGGAAGTTTTGAGGATTTTTCTAGGGAGGAGGTTAAACATTTATCTCAAGAAAAGGGTGCTAAAATATCTAGCACTATATCAAAAAGAGTAGACTATTTAGTAGTTGGAAAAAAACCAGGAAGCAAAGAAAAAAAAGCTAAAGATTTAAATATACCAGTACTGACTGAAAAAGAATGGAAGAGTAAAATTTTTACTTAATAAACTGTAAATATTTTATAAAAATTTTTTTGTTGTTTGATTTTTCAAAATTAACTTCTGCTTTTTCACCATCAAAATTAATTATTTTTCCATAACCATATTTTTGATGGAATACTCTAGAACCTTCTATTGAAAAAGAATCTTCAAAATTAAAATCTTGATTTAAATCCCAGTCAACTTCATTATTTTTTTTGTTTTGAATTAATCTTCTTCTTCCTGGAGAAATATAATTTTCATCAGAATTTATGTCATGAGAAAACTCATCAATAAAATTATCATTTTTAATATTAATTGAGTCATGTATTTCAATTAATTCTTTTGGAAGCTCATCAATAAATCGTGATGGAGAATTAAAATCATGTGACGCATAAGAATAACGATTTTGATTAACATAAGTTATATTTATTTTTTTTCTTGCTCTTGTTAAAGCCACATAAGCAAGCCTCCTTTCTTCTTCAAGTCCTTTTTGTCCTTTTTCCTCAATAGATCTTTTACTTGGAAATACTCCCTCTTCCCAACCAGATAGAAAAACATTATCAAACTCCAAACCCTTGGCCGCATGCATAGTCATCATTGTGATAGTTTCTCCAGAAGTATTTGAAATATTTTCCATGACTAAACTAACATGCTCTAAAAAACCTTCCAGATTTTCAAACTCTTTTAAAGTTTCAAGAAATTCTTTAATATTTTCTATTCTATTTAAATTTTCAGGATTTTTAGAATTTTTTTCCTGATGCTCTAAATGTTCTATATATTTTGAATCCTCAAGAATTAATTGAGCTAATTCAACATGGTTAATATGGTTTTTAGAATTTCTCCATTTTATTATTTTTTGAATAAATTCACTAATTTCGATATTAATTTTGTTACTAGAGTTTTCAATAAACTTACTTAAAGCTTCAAACATTGAAATTTTATGATTTCTTGAAATAAAACTAATTTTTTTTATTGTTAAAGTCCCAATTCCTCTTTTGGGTATATTAATAATTCTTTCAAGGGCTAAATCGTCGTTAAGATTATTAACCAATCTTAAATAAGCAATTATATCTTTGATTTCCTTTCTTTCATAAAACCTTAATCCTCCTATTATTTTATATGGTAATCCTAAACTAATAAATCTATCTTCAAATGATCTTGTGTGAGCTGCAACACGAAATAAAATAGCTATCTCATTCAAAGGAGTTTTATAAGAAATTAATTTTTCTATTTCATCACTAACAAAAAATGATTCTTCTTTTGTTTCCCAAAAACCCCTTATAGAAATCTTATCTCCATCATTATTTTCACTCCACAATTTTTTTCCATATCTTCCATGATTTTTAGCAATTAGATATGAAGCACATTCTAAAATATTTTTTGTTGATCTATAATTTTGTTCTAATCTAATAATTCTTGGTTTTTCAAAATTCTTTTCGAAATTTAATAGATTAGATACGTCTGCACCTCGCCATGAATAAATAGATTGATCATCATCTCCAACACAACAAATATTTTTTTGTCCTTCAGAAAGTATTTCAAGCCATTGCTGCTGAACATTATTAATATCTTGATATTCATCAACTAAAATAAACTTAAATAAATTTTGAAATTTTAAACATACATCTTTATTTTTTTTAAAAATTTTCAAACAATGTAGAATTAAATCTCCAAAATCAACACAGTTCAAACGAATTAGCTCTGCCTGATATAAATTGTATATTTTTATAGACTGGTAATCTTTAGACTTTTTTTGAGCAGTAAGTAAATCTGAAAAAATACCTCTGTTTTTATAATTATCAATTATACTTGCAAAATATTTAGGTGATTTTTCTTTTAGATTAATTTTTTCTCTTTCACATATTTGTTTTATTAACTTAATTTGATCATCCGAATCGATAATTACAAAATTTGATTTTAGTCCTACAAGCTGAGCATTTGATCTTAAAATTTTTGCTGACAATGAGTGAAATGTCCCTAACCACATTTTATCAATTGGATAATTTAACAAAGAGGAAACTCGAATTTTCATTTCTGAGGCAGCCTTGTTAGTAAAAGTAACAGCTAGAATTTGACCAGGAAATGCCAGTTTTTTTACAAGTAAATGAAGAATTTTATATGTTAAAACCCTAGTTTTGCCACTTCCAGCACCTGCCAGCACTAAAGTCGAACCATATACATTTTCAACAGCTTCACGCTGTTCTTTGTTTAAGAAATTAAGATAATTATTTAAATTTTCTGTCATTTTTATGCTATATTTAATGATATACTATTATATAATTTATCAAATCAGAAGTTTTATGAGTTTTTTTAAATATATTTTAACAACATTTATAGTAATTTTTACAATTAATACTTGTTTAGCTGCAGAATCAGATTCAGTAAAAACAGACTCTGAGGATTTTGAAACTTCAAATTATGAAGATGAAATTTTTGATCCATTAGAACCTATAAATAGAGCAATTTTTAGTTTTAATAACGTTGCTGAT
>MDTA01117475.1_pt1 | contig 19997 bp, 20 predicted proteins | sample 811151 | NCBI WGS metagenome assembly MDTA01 (sample SAMN05326648, study PRJNA326480) | marine metagenome | isolation source: seawater | place: Indian Ocean: South | collected 2010 | reverse complement strand
AGATGATAAAGTTAAGTTATATTAATTTGATTATTTAAACCATAAGGAAAAAAATGACTACTTCAAAAGATGAAAGCAAAAAGGTAACTGCAGGTTCAAAAAATTATGATGCAGAAGCAATTGACGTTTTAGAAGGTTTAGAAGCTGTAAGGAAGAGGCCTGGTATGTACATTGGAACTACCGGAACAGAGGGAGTATTTCATCTAATTAGAGAAATTGTTGACAACAGTGTCGATGAAGCAATGGCAGGTTTTGCGTCAAGAATTGACATAACAATCCATAAGGATGGATCTGTAACTGTGATGGATGATGGTCGAGGTATTCCTGTGGATAAACATAAAAAAACAGGATTGTCTGCTTTGGAAACAGTAATGACTACTCTTCATGCTGGAGGAAAATTTGGTGGTAAAGGATATCAGGTTTCTGGTGGCATCCATGGTGTAGGCGCATCGGTAGTAAACGCTTTATCTGTTTGGACTAAAGTCGAGGTCAGAAGAAACAATAAAGTACACATTCAAAATTACGAAAGAGGAAAAACTTTAGGTGAATTAGAAATAAGAAAACAAACAGTTAATGATCTGAGTGGCACAGGAACAAAAGTATCGTGGATGCCTGACAGTGAAATTTTTCCTGAAATTAGTTATGACTGGGAGATAATTTCATCTAGGTTCAAAGAAATGGCATACTTAAATCAAGGTCTAACAATCCACTTGAAATCTGAGTGGCATGATAATTTGTGGCCGTTTAATGACGTAACCTACATGTTTGATGGTGGCGTCCAAAGTTTTGTTCGGTCTCTTAACAGATCAAGAGGTTCTGTACACTCAAACGTTATGTACGCCCAAGAAACTATTGATGATGTTGTTGCAGAAGTTGCATTACAATACAACGATTCTTTCGTTGAAAATTGTCTTTCTTTTGCAAATGTAATAAGAACAGGAGACGGCGGATCACACGTTACAGGATTCAGGTCGGCATTAACAAGAGTTATTAATGACTACTCTAGAAAAAATAATCTATTAGGTACAGGAAAAGAAGAAATTAAAAGTTTGTCTGGAGAGGATGTTCGTGAGGGCCTAATGGCTATTGTAAGTGTAAAGGTAAAAGATCCCCAATTTGAAGGACAGACTAAAGGTAGACTCGGGAACCCAGAAGTAAAGGGGATTGTTGAACAAATTGTAGGTAAGAATTTATCAGAATTTCTTGAAGATAACCCCGAAGATGCAAGGGCAATAATAAATAAATCAACCACAGCTGCAAGAGCACGCGAAGCAGCTAAGAAGGCTAGAGACCTTGTAATAAGAAAAAATGCTATGGATGGAGGGTCTCTTCCAGGAAAACTTGCTGATTGCTCGGAAAAAAATCCGGAATCAAGTGAAATATACATAGTCGAAGGAGATTCAGCAGGAGGTTCAGCAAAACAAGGTAGAGATAGGCAATTTCAAGCAATTTTACCCTTAAGAGGAAAAATACTTAATGTTGAAAAAGCGAGGCCGGAGAAAATGCTCGCACATGAAGAAATTGCTGCTCTGATAACAGCCTTAGGTGCAGGCCTTGGAGAGGATTATGATGAAGAAAAGCTCCGCTATCATCAGATAATAATAATGACAGATGCAGATGTTGACGGCGCACATATAAGAACGCTTTTGTTGACTTTCTTTTTTAGAAATATGCCACAAATTATTGGCAACGGGCACCTGTACATTGCTCAACCTCCATTGTATAAAGCTTCAAAGGGAAGATCCTCCCAATGGTTATACTCTGAAAAAGAGCTTGATGAATGGAGCGCTGAAAGATTATACGGAAACATTGAAATTATCATTGATGACAGTGAAAAAATTAAAGGTACAAAAATTGGAAACATATTAACACCTGTTCGTGATTATATTGACTCATTAGAGGTAGCGAGATTATTAGAAATTCCAGAGAGTGTAATCAACGAATTAGTGAGAAATTCTGAATACAGACAGTTAGACTTTACTCCAGAAAAAATCTATTCTAGTTCAGATGAAGTAAAAGATGAAAATATTACTCAAGCAAGTTTATTCGATGAAAATCAAGATGAAAATAATATAGTTGAAAATAACAACGAAGAACCAGAATTTGAAATTATTGAAAAAACATTTGAAATTGATGGGTATATATTAACAAAGGATATATATTATAACCCTGCAATTCAAAGACTAAAATTAATTTATCCACTAATCGAAAATATAATTAATTCTAATAAAGTTAGCATAACTAAAAAGGGTGAAATTATTGGAAAAAATATTGATTGGTCAATGATTCCAAAAACACTAGATGATAATTCTGACAAATCTGGCGTCAATGTTCAAAGATATAAAGGTTTAGGAGAAATGAACCCGGAGCAATTATGGGACACAACAATGAATCCAGAATCAAGAAAAATGCTTCGGGTAACCGCAGAAGATGCAATGGCAGCAGACGAAATATTTAGAACACTAATGGGAGATGATGTTGGCCCGCGAAGAGATTTTATAAGAGCTAATGCTTTGGAAGCAGATATAGACGTTTAAGAAGAAATTGTTATCTCGCCTTTTTCATTGGACTCCCATAAACTAATAAACGGTATTTTCCTTTTTTTTAGTTCTTCTCTTGCACCCATATTTCTATCTAAAATAGTCATGCAAACTAAAGTTTCACAACCATACGCATCCATAGTATCAATTGCGTTGAATAGACTTTTTCCTGTAGAAACTGTATCGTCAAAAGTAGCAATCTTCATCCCACTCGATATATTCCCTTCGACTTGCTTTCCAGCTCCATGCGATTTTTGTTCTGGCCTTACAAAAAAACCTTTTAAGTTTATATTTTTTATTCTGCATTGTAGTACCATAGATCCTACTATTGGCACTGCAGCAATTGTAGGCCCACCAAAAGCATCAATATCATAATTTTCTAAGATGTTTAGGAATGATTCGGATATCAATTCTGAGCCGATTGAATCTAAAGACAGGAGTCTGCCATCAAAATAATATGAACTTTTTGCTCCAGATGAAAGAGTAAAATCTCCAAACCTAAGACAATTAAGTTCTATTGCTCTATCATATAATTTATTTGCGTAATTTCTTGTATTATGTGTAACCATATAATTTTTTCTTTGAGATATATTCTGCTACTGAATCATAATTAATTATTTTTGCTACATGACCATCACCTTGCTCTAAGAAACCGTTATTTGACCATCCGAGTCTTTGATTTGTTGAAGTTTGATCAGACACACCTTCTATGAGATTTTCACTAAGAAATTTATATCTTTCTTTAATCACTGGCAAAATGTTTTGTTGAATTTTTCTATTGACTACAACTATATTCAATAAACTATTTATATCATTAAAATTTTTCCAATTATGAATATCTAAAGCTACATCAGCGCCAATTAAGAAAAAATAGGAATGTTTTTTTCCATATAATGATCGTATTTCCTTAATTGTGTCTATTGTATAAGTTTTGCCATTGCGTTTTATATCGATATCAGAAGCTTCAATTATAAATTTTTTCTCATAGTTTAATAATCTTGTTTTTGAATCAGACCTTTCTTCATTTATAGCTAAATTTACCATATCTAGTCGCTGACTAGGGTTTGCTTGAATTGTATTTTTTCTGCGCCATTGATCCTTAGCAACAACAATAATTAATTTATCTAAAGATAATTTTTTAATTGCTATTTCAGCAGCGTAGAAATGACCCTTATGAACAGGATCAAAGGTTCCGCCAAATATAGCAATGTTTTTTACTCCCACTCAAACTCCAAATCATCAATTAATAATGTATCCCCAGTCTTGATTCCTAATCCTATTAGCATATTTGTAATTTTTCTTTTTGTAATAATGTTAAATAACTGCACCCTTGTATCCCAGTTAGCCATATTGCTACCTTTTGTTAGGCGTATTATTTCTCTGTCTATTATTCGAAATGAATTGTCTGACTCTTTTTTCACCACCATATCAACAGACCTCTTATATATCTTAGGCTTAATTATTTCTGTTTGATATTTAATGTTTTCTGTCTCGTTTGAATTAAGGGTGAATATTTCTTTTATCAAATCATTTATGCCTAACTGATTCTTAGCTGAAATAAAGAACAATTTATAATGCGGTAAATCGTAATTTTGTAATTCTCTTTCTATTTCAGATTTTATTTTTTTAACATTTTCTAAATCATATTTGTTTATACATAATATTTGAGGTTTTTTAACCAATTCATCATCAAAGGCTTTTAGTTCATTATTAATTTGAATTATTTTTTTTATTATATTGTCTTCAGATCCATCGACCAGGTGTATAAGAAATTTTGTTCTTTGAATATGCTTCAAAAACTTATGACCTAGGCCATACCCACTGCTTGCCCCCTCTATTATTCCTGGTATATCGACAATAATTTTTTGATTTTTATAGTCACTTACTACACCTAAATTGGGATCAATTGTAGTAAAAGGATAATTTGCTATTTTGGGTTTTGCCTGTGTTATTACAGAAAGTAAACTAGATTTACCAGCATTAGGCAATCCAATTATTCCTATGTCTGCAATAAATTTTAAATTAAGCAATAAAATTTTTTTTTCACCTAACTCTCCGGATTCTGCAAGGAGGGGTTCTTGGTTTACAGAACTTACGAAATGTGAATTTCCGAAACCTCCGTTTCCTCCTTTTGCCACAACCACACTTTGACCATTATCTCTCAAATCTGCTATAAGTTTTTTTATATTATCGTCTGATATGTTCCATATTTCTGTGCCAACTGGAATTTTGATAATTAAATCTTTTCCTTTTGAACCATTTTTTTTATGTGACAATCCATTTTTTCCGTTTTCAGCGATTAAGTGGTGTCTTTTTGAAAATTTATCTAAAGAAATTATAGAATCATCTGTAACAAAAATTATATTCCCTCCGCTACCTCCGTTACCACCTCCAGGTCCACCTTTAGGAAGCAATGCTTCTCTTATAAAAGAAACTGCTCCGTTACCTCCATTTCCTGCCCTAACTTCTATTTTTTTTAAATCTAACATTAATTTATATATTTTATTTTTTTTATTTAATATTAATAATAACGTGAATAAAATAAAATTTAAATATAAATTATGCAATATTTATTATTGAATAAAATGTGAAATACAGCTCATATTATTTGAAAAGATTTCGGCTAATTATGTTTTTACTTTATTCTTTCTGTAAATTAATTCCCTAATGTGAATTGTATCTTTAACCAAATTTTGATCTTTTTTTAGAATTTTTTCAATTCTTTCAAGTGCATATATTACAGTGGAATGATTTTTTCCTCCTAAAAATAATGCAATTTCTATAAATGTCATATTGAGTTCTTTTTTTAAAAAAAACATAACAAGTTGTCTAGCGTTTACCGTTAGTCTATCTTTTTTTGTACCTAAGATATTGTCTACAGATACATTTTTATATTTGCTAACCTCTTCAAGAATTTTATTTTTTGTCACTGAGAAATTTTCTTTATTTTGTTTCAGTCCACTCAAAGATTCGTCAACTAACGTTATGTCGATTACACTAGAAGTTAATTGAGAGAAAGCTTTTATCCGGTTCAATGCGCCCTCAAGCTCTCTCACATTTTTATGTGGATATTTAGCCAAATATTCTATAACTTCTGTGCCAATATCTGGTGCCTTATGGCTAAGTATTGCAAATTTAGACTCATATTTTGGTTCTTGGATGTCAACTTCAATACCACCTGAAAGCCTTGATTGAATACGGGACTTTAGGGCAATTTTGTTTGCTGGGTCATCTCCGGTTACAACAATTTGTTTTTTATTCATGTGAAGGTGATTAAATATGTGAAAAAACCCTTCTTGAGTTTGAGGTTTGGTTCCTATGAACTGAATGTCGTCGATTAAAAGAGCGTCACAATTTCTAAAATAGCTTTGAAATTCATCTATTTTTCCGTTCCTAATTGCAGCAATATATTCATTTGTAAATTTTTCACTACTTAGATAAATGACCTTGTGTTGCTTGAGTTTAAGCTTGTTGCCTATTGCGTTCAGTAAATGTGTTTTTCCTAAGCCTACATCTGAATATATGTATAGGGGATTATAGGTTTCACCTGGAGAATCAGAAACTTTTAGCGCTGCAGATCTTGCCAAAATATTTGATTCACACTCAATAAAAGTGTCAAAGGTTTGTTTATTGTTCAGTAAATTAGATTTTGTTTGTATTTTTTGATTCTTCAGATATTTCGGAGACGTCTGCACATCCTTTAGGTTTTCAGAGCCCTCAATAGTTATTTTAATATTGAATTTTTCACCTGTGAGTTTTTTTATCGATTTTCTAATAGAACCCATAAGTCTTTTATTTATCATTTCGGCGGCAAAGGGACTAGGAGTTGAAACAGTAAGTGTGTTGTCTGATATGTTTATAGCTTTTGTAGATTTTAACCATGTTTTAAAATTAGGCCTAGGAATTTCTAGCTCCAAAATTCCCAATACAGCATTCCAAATAACAGTGGGGTTTCTTGATGATATATATGAATTTTTTTTTGTCAAAACTTCCCCTATTTAGAATAAAATCAAATAATAAATTTTATGATTTAAATACCAAATTAATAATGTTACGAATCTTATTAGAGACATAACTTAAATTAATTAAATTAATTAAGTTGTTGAAAAAAATTTACCATATTTCCAAGAAAAAAAAATACGATGAAAAGTTAAAAATATGAAATTTTATATTAATTTCCCAGAATTAATTTATAAAAATTTATTTTTTTAGTTTGAAATACTAAAATATTTTATTTTAAAGTATTAAATATTTCCCAACCGCCCACCAAAAAAAAAAGATTTTTTAAAGTAAGGCAAAAATCTGCTAACATTAATTTTATGAAAATTATTTATTTTGGCTCAACGGAAGATTCAATATACACATTAGATGTATTGAAACAAAACAATTTTGAGATTTTTACAATCTTTACAAAAAATTCTAAGTCAATGAGAAGGGGGCGCGAGACAAGCCTTACATCAATTGAAAATTATGCAAGTGAACATAAAATAAACATTAAAAAACCTCGTTCACTAAAAAGCGATAATGATTTAATTGCATATTTTAGCAAAATCAAACCTGATATATTTGTTGTATCTTCCTATGGAATAATAATACCAAAAGAGATTTTAGAAATACCCAAATATGGTGTTATTAATATTCACCCTTCGTTGCTACCAAAATTTAGAGGCCCAAGTCCTGTAGCCTCCGCTATTTTAGAGGGTGAAAAGTTTACTGGTGTAACAATAATAAAACTTGATGAAAATATGGACACCGGGCCTATTTTAGAAAAATCGCATAAAGTGTCAATATCCTCAAAAGATTCAGCAAGTGCGTTGCAGGAAAAACTATTCAGATTGGGTTCAGATATGCTTCCTAATATTTTACGAAATATTGAGCAAGGTAATCAAAGCTTTATTTCTCAAAATAATAACAATGCATCCACAACAAAAAAAATTAATAAGATCGACGGAAAAATAAAATGGAATGATAAAGATTTTGAAATAATAAGAAAAGTTAGAGCTTATGACAAATGGCCTGGAACATTCACATTTTGGAATAACAAAAGGATAAAAATTATTGATGTTGCGGAAACACAAATTGATTCATTAGAAAAACCCGGTTTAGTAAAGTTTATTGATAAGAAAATTTTTGTTTCAACACAAAATAAATTTCTTGAAATAAAAAAAATTCAATTCGAGGGTAAAAAAATTATGAGTGTTGATAAAGTTATCAATGGTTATTCTAATCTTAATGGATCTTGCTTAGACTGAATAAATAATAGTAATCTCTCTGTTTTCTCCAAGGTGCCCCCTTACATAATTTACATTGTCTTTCCACCATTTACTTTCATAAAACAATTTTTCTTTTTCTTCAATATCTTTTTCTGTTGAACCATAAGATCTTATCCAAATAAATTTAGAGTTTTCTTTATCCATCCATGCTGTTTCTACAATAATTCCAGCTTTTTTCATTTCAGGAATAAGCTTATTACTAAACAGTGATATCCAATCTGATTCCATTCCTTTTTTTATTGGGTAGACTCTTAGGTGCGCTATTTTACTCATTTAATTTTTCCTTTATTTTTTGTTAAACATTTGCATAATATTTCTTTTACCATTAGGACCAGAAAATTGCTTAATCATTTTTTGCATTTGCTTAAATTGATTTAATACTTGATTAACTTCAGTAATATTTGTACCAGAGCCATTAGCGATTCTATTTCTTCTAGATCCATTTATTGATTCGGGATTACTTCTTTCATAAGGAGTCATTGAATATATTATCGATTCAGCTTTTTTCATTTTGTCATCACTTATATCATTTGAATTAATTTTACCTTTCAACGAACCTAAACCTGGAACCATCCCTAACAAATCTGTCATTGACCCCATTTTCTTTATACTTTGAAATTGCTGAAGCATATCGTTTAAGTCAAATTGATTTTTCTTTATTTTGTTTTCAAGATTTTTAACTTGGTCAATATCAAATTCTTTTTGAGCTTTTTCTATAAGTGTTTCTACGTCACCCATTCCTAATATTCTGGAAGCAACCCTATCAGGGTGAAATATTTCAATTTCATCCGGCTTTTCTCCTGTGCCAACAAACTTTATGGGTATTCCTGTAACAGCCTTCATAGATAATGCAGCACCTCCACGAGCATCCCCGTCCATTTTCGTTAATATTATTCCTGATATTGGAATATACTTATTAAACTCATTTCCAGAATTAACAGCATCTTGACCTGTCATAGCATCTAAAGTTAATAATACTTCATCAGAATCAATTTCTTTATTTATTTGCATTAATTCATTCATCAGCTCTTCATCAACTGCCAGTCGACCTGCTGTGTCAAAGATAACATAATTGATCCTTTTTTCTTTAGCATACTTTAGGGCTTCTTTTGCAATTAAAATCGCAGATGAATTTTGATTATTCTCATTATAAACTTCAATGTTTAATTCTTTACCTAGCTGTATAATTTGTTCTATAGCAGCGGGTCTTTGAAGGTCGCAGCCAACCATTAATACAGAATTTTTTAATTTTCTCAGATGTAGCGCAAGTTTAGCTGCAGTTGTTGTTTTCCCAACACCCTGCAACCCAATTAACATTATTTTAGTAGGAAAGTCCTCCCCTATATTTAATCCAGTTGATGCTTCACCAAGTATAGATGTCATTTCATCTTTTACTATTTTTATAATTGTTTGACCTGGAGTTAATGAAGAAAAAACATTCTCTTTTTTGGCTTTATCTTCTATAGATGAAATAAATTTTTTAGCAACAGTAAAATCTACATCTGCTTCCAATAAAGCCAATCTTACTTCTCTAAGTGTGGTTTTAATATCTTGCTCAGAAATTTTTCCTTTGCTGGTTAAATTTTGTACAATTTTTGTAAATTTTTCTGATAAGTTATCAAACATTATCAATATCCATAATTACTACTTTTTTATCATATTTTACCTTAACGCCAGTAATATTTTGAATACTCAGAACGTCCCAACCTGGGGCACATTCTTTCAATATGATTGAATTGTTCCCTAATTCAAAAACCCCAACATCAGTGACAATTTTATCTATACAATTTACAGCCGTGAGAGGAAAATCGCATCTTTCTACAATTTTTGGTTCATTAAATTTTGTTGTGTGTTCCATTGTAACTATTACATTTTTTGTATTAGCGCAAAGATCCATTGCTCCGCCAATGCTTCCTATCCCTCTTTTTGGAATCATCCAATTTGCAATATCTCCATTTTTTGAAACCTGAAATGCACCTAAAATTGTTGTGTTTATATGACCTCCTCTTATTAAATTAAACGATTCAACAGAGTCAAAAAATACCATATTTTTATTCATCTTCAAAAAATTACCACCTGCATCCATATAATTAGGATCAACCTTTTTGTCATTTGCAAATTTATTAAAACCATAGACTCCATTTTCTGCATGTAAAAGTATTGTAGGGTCATTGATGTATTGTGCGCATAATGAAGGTATGCCGATACCTAAGTTAATAATTGAATTGCTCTTTAGAAACTTAGTTGCGTATTTTGCAATTTGATTTTTATTTAATCTTTCAGCAGGATCAGAGTTATATATCATGGGTAAATATCACCCTTTCTTCTTTTTACAATTCTGTTTACATGAACTCCAAGTGTATGTACATTGTTTGGATCTAAGCATCCAACTTTTACTATTTTGTCGACTTCAACTATTGTAGTTTTGGCAGCTGTCGCCATTGCTGGATTGAAAGCTCTTGAGGTACCCTTAAATTGTAAATTCCCATTTTCGTCAGCCACGCTAGCTCTTATTAGAGCAAAATCTGCACTTAAGGCGTATTCTAAGATATACTTTTTATTATTAATAAGTTTGGTTTCTTTATTCTTTTCAACTATCGTTCCAACGCCAGTTGGAGTGTAAAACGCTGGTATACCTGCACCCGCGCATCTAATTTTTTCTATAAGCGTTCCTTGAGGTATTATTTCAACAGAATCTTTATTATCGTTCCAAAAATTTTCAATTGGACTTTTTGGGTTTTGGCTGGCAGGAACCGGAAATGAACAAATTATCTTATCGGCTATTCCTTTTCTAAAAAAAACTCCTTGATCAACAGGTTTAATATTCTTTGGCCAACCATATCCTGTGGTTTCAGATATACCGGCTACATTTCCAATTATAGTTAAACCTTTTATTTTTCTTTTAGATAATGCAAGCATTAATCTTGTGGGTTGACCTCCGGACCCTCCGAATCCACCAATCATCACAGAGCTGTTCGATTTTATATCCTTGACTGATTCATCGAAAGAGTTACAGATTTTCGCATTATTCATTCTTTTATTCTTCTTGTTAACTTAAAACTACTTTAATATTGTACAATAATCATTTATAAAAATATGAGAAAAATTATGAAGATAGAAAAAATACAAATTAAGCAATTTTTTGGAACGTTAAAAAGTAAAGAAATTTTTTGGGAAGAAAGGCTTGTTCAACCAATAGATATTTATGAAGAATATAGATCGCAACCATTTCGTCAGACACAAGAAAAAACTTCTCAAGGATCAAAAAATGACTTAAGTATAAATGCATTTTTCTTATTTATAATAACCGATGAAGGTGTTACTGGTATTTCCGGCCCATTTGATGAATCAATAGCATACATAATAAAAAATGAATTATCGCAACATATATTGAATCAAGATCCTCTCGCCATAGAGTATTTATGGGATGTAATGCATAGAAGGTCTGTTCATGGTCGCCATGGAAATAATATGATTGCCATAAGCGCAGTAGATAACGCTTTATGGGATCTTAAGGGTAATTATTATCAAACTCCTGTTTATAAAATTCTTGGTGGTCCTACTAGAAAAAGTGTTCCGGCATATGCATCGATGCTTGGATTTAATGTTGAAGATATGGGCTTAGTCAAAGAAAGAGCAAAAGAATTTAAGTCTCAAGGGTATACTGCCCAAAAATGGTTTTTTAGACATGGACCTATGTCCGGACACGACGGATTAAAGAAAAATATTCAATTAGTTCAAACTCTCAGATTAGAGCTTGGTGAGGATTACGATATAATGCTTGATTGTTGGCAGTCTATGGATGTTAATTATTTGGTAAAACTTACGAAATATATCGAAGAATTTAATCCAAGGTGGCTAGAAGAAGTTGCAATGCCAGATAGAATTGATTCTTACAAAAAGATAAAAAATTCTACATTAATCACAATTTCTGGAGGAGAGCACCATTATACTCGCTGGGGGTTAAATGAGTTTATTAAGGCAGAGGCATTAGATATTCTTCAGCCTGATATTTATTGGGCTGGAGGCCTGTCAGAAGTAATAAAAATTGCAAACATAGCAACAACAGCGGACCTAATTACTATCCCTCATGGCCACTCCACCAACGCTGGAATACACTTTTCATTATCACAGTCTCCAATACACACACCATATCAAGAATACTTAATTAAGTGGAACTTAGTTCATCAACATTTTTTGAAAACACCAGTTCTGCCAACAAACGGAACCATTAAGATTCCAAGCCATAATGGTCTCGGAATGATAATAGATGAAAATAAAGTTGAAAAGGTTAGGATATTTTAGTTATCTTCTTCTTCTTCTAAACCTTTTCTTGTTTTTTTTCTTGATTTCTAGTTTTCTGGGTCTTTCAGGAAATAAAAAGTTTTCATTTAAGTTTATTTTTTTATTCACTGGTTTAGATAATGGCTTTGTGTTACCTTTAGATTTTTTATCTGGGGTAATATCATTAAGTTTGTTTAGGTAAATTCCTGTTGCAGAAGATTTTATGGTTGATATAAACTCAGGAGTTCCTTCTCCTACTAATCTACCTCCTTTTTCACCAGCCTCCGGCCCTAAGTCGATAATCCAGTCGGCATTTTTAATCAAATCTAAATGATGCTCTATTAAAATTATAGAATTACCTTTGTCAACAAGTTTATGTAACACTAATAAAAGCTTTGATACATCATCAAAAGATAAGCCTGTTGTTGGTTCATCTAAAATATATAAAGTTTTACCTGTGGACCGCTTAGATAATTCTGATGCCAGTTTTATTCTTTGTGCTTCCCCTCCAGATAAAGTTGTTGCTGGTTGACCTAATTTTATATAGTCTAATCCAACATCAATCAGAGTTTGTAACTTTCTTAAGATGGTCGGCTGATTTTCAAAAATTTTAGCAGCCTCACTAACTGTTTTGTTTAGAACGTCCGATATGGATAGATCCTTAAATTTAATCTCGATAGCCTCTCTGTTATATCTTTTACCTAAACAAACTTCACACGGAACGGTAACATCAGGTAAAAATTGCATTTCGATTTGAGTAAAACCTGCCCCGCTGCATGATTCACATCTTCCACCCTTAACATTAAAAGAAAATCGTCCTGCTTTGTACCCTCTTGTTTTTGACTCAGGCATTGACGCGAATATATCTCTAATATAACCAAATAAACCTGTATATGTTGCTGGGTTAGATCTAGGAGTTCTTCCTATTGGTGACTGATCAATATTAATTACTTTGTCAATATTCTCTGTTCCCAAAATCTTTTCATGCTTTCCAGGAGCATTTTTCGATTTATAAAATTTTTGAGCTAATTTTTTGTAAAGTATTTCGTTAACTAATGTACTTTTACCAGAACCAGAAACCCCGGTTATACAAACAAGTTTTCCTAATGGGATATTTATAGATAAGTTTTTTAAGTTGTTTTCAGTTGCATTTATAATACTTATTTCCTTGCCGTTCCCATCACGTCTTTTTTTGGGGAGATCAATAATTTTTTTCTTACTTAAATATAATCCTGTTAGTGACTGTTTGCTTTTTTTAATTTTACTGATATTTCCTTCAGCGACAATATTACCTCCATTCTCTCCTGCCCTAGGCCCAAGATCAATAATGTGGTCTGCCGCATTCATAATTGATTCGTCATGTTCAACAACTATTACACTATTTCCTACATCTCTAAGATTTAATAAAGTTAATATTAATTTCTCGTTATCAATTGGATGAAGCCCTATTGAAGGTTCGTCGCAAACATAAAGTACACCCATCAAGCCTGAACCAATTTGTGTTGCAAGTCTTATTCTTTGACCTTCCCCGCCAGAAAGAGTAGAAGCTGTTCTATCTAAAGAAAGATAGTTTAGTCCAACTTTTGATAAAAAATTCAGTCTAGATTCAATTTCTTTAAAAATTTGCTCACCAATTTTTAGATCTCTGTCGCTTAAATTACTTAATCCTGATTTACATGAGGTTACCCACTTTAAGGAGTCCTCAACCGATAATTTTGTCAGATCAGTGATATTTAAATTTGTAACTTTTACAGCTAAAGCTTCAGGTTTTAATCGTTCACCGTTACATTCATTGCATGGTTGTTGTGTCATGTATCGCAAAATATTTTCTTTTGTTTTTTCGGACTCACTATTAATGTATCTTCTTTCTAAGTTGGCTACTATTCCTTCAAACTTTGACGACCAGTTGTATTTTTTTCCAGAACCTGTTAAGTGGGAGAAAGGTATAGTTTCATTTTTAGATCCAAAAAGTATAATTTCTAATATTTTTTTAGGAAGAGTATTTATTGGTGATTGAAGTGAAAAGTCGTAGAACTCAGATAATGATTTTAGGCTTGACATTTCAAAACTATTTGGATTGGACCACGGAAGTATGCACCCTTCTAAGATATTTGCGTCCGGATTAGGAATAATTAAGTATGGGTTAATTTCAAGTTTATAACCCAACCCTGTACACAGAGAACACGCTCCAAAAGGGGTATTAAAAGAAAAATTTCTAGGCTCAAGTTCAGCAATTGATATATCGCATTCTAAGCATGCAAATTTTTCAGAATAAACAATATCTTTCGATTCACCATTCGATTTATGTTCGATAATTATTGTTCCTTGACCGGCTTTTAGAGCCGCCTCTATAGATTCAGTTAACCTGTTTGAGTCTATATTTTTCTTAATTATTAACCTGTCTACAACTATTTCTATATTGTGCCATTTATTTTTCTCCAATTTAATATTAGATGCCAAATCTACAATCTCGCCATCAATTCTTGCTCGAACAAACCCTTGTTTTTTTACAGAGTCAAGTATTTGCAGGTGTTCACCTTTCATATGGGTAATAATTGGACTTAATATTTGTATTCTAGAATTTTCTTTTAGTTTTGCTATCGAATCAACAATTTGTTGCACTGTTTGTTTTTCAACTACCTTCCCACATCTAAAACAGTGAACTACTCCTATTCGAGCAAATAATAATCGTAAGTAATCATAAATTTCAGTCACTGTTCCGACGGTCGATCTTGGATTTTTTGATACACCTTTTTGATCTATAGAAATAGAAGGGCTTAAACCTTCTATATACTCTACATCAGGTTTTTCCATTCGGCCTAAAAACTGTCTTGCGTAAGCTGAAAGAGACTCAACATATCTTCTTTGGCCTTCTGCAAAAATCGTATCAAATGCAAGGCTACTTTTTCCTGACCCTGAAACACCAGTTATGACACATAACTTATTTCTTGGTATTCGAACATTAATATTTTTTAGGTTATGTTCTTTAGCCCCTCTAATTATTATTTCGTCGTTTATCATAATTTTTTATTTATAAATTTTTCGGATTTAAGTTTTCTGTCAATAATATTTTGTATTTGTACTTTTAATATCCTTGAAGCTTGTTTTTCATAGATCTCATCGATGGACAAATTATTTATTTTTTCCATCGATGATTTAGAAAGAAATCTCATATATTTAATTGTATTTAAGTTTGCTGGCAAAAGTGTTAAGTTGGCTTTTAGATTTGAAAATTTGAAATCTATCAGCCCTCCTCTCTCAGGAGAGTAATAATGATTCCCAGGCTCTAGTATATTTTCAGATTCTACACATTTATATAATTCAGGGGCAAATCCATTTAATTCTAGTATTTTTAATTCAAAAAAGAGAAGTAGACTTTCGGTAAATCCAAATTCTTCTATATGGTCTAATGTATTTTTTAGTAAATTAAATAATCTTAGATTAGCATTATTCTCCATGGAAAATTTTTCAGCAATTTCGGAAATGTAAGATGTCTGAAAAAAAAGATTTAAATCTGTTCGGATTTTTTTATAACCATAAATAGTGGTTGCCTGGCTAAGTTGACTTATTGATTTTGTTTCCCTTATTGAAAAATTAACATATCTTAGAATGTCAAAATGTCCTCCAAGTTTTGAAACTGTTTTTCTCGCAGACTTTGCAACACCCCTAATCAAACCAAAATTTGGAGTTATGAGAGTTATTATTCTATCGGCTTCCCCCAGATTATTTATTTTTATCACTATTCCTGTGCTAGTGTAAATTTCAGGTTTAGATGGACTCATGAATCATTCTAAATTTCAGATCTGCTATTTAATGCGTGTTCTAAGGTTGAATCATCAGCATATTCGATATCTGAACCACTCGGAAGCCCTCTTGCTAGCCTAGTGATTTTTATTTTTAATGGCCCTACTAGATTTTGGATATACATTGCTGTTGCTTCGCCTTCTAGTTTTGGGTTAGTTGCAATTATAATTTCCTCAATGTTTTGAGATTTAATTCTTTCTAGCAATTTATCTATTTTTAAATTTTCTGGACCGATTCCATTCATAGGAGATATAACACCATGTAGAACTTGATAAAGCCCATTATACGCTCTAGTTCTTTCAATCGGTACTATATCTAGAGGTTCTTCAACAACACAAATTTTTGAGTTATCTCTATTGCTATTACTACACAACAAACAAATTTCTTCCTGTGAAATATTTGAGCATAAATTACAAAAAGTAATTTTTTCCTTTATGCCTAAAACTGCTTCAGAAAATTCTTTTGCTATTTCTTCAGGCATTTTAATTAGATGGTAAGTATATCTTTGGGCTGTTTTTGGCCCAACTCCAGGAAGCCTATGAAAAGCCTCTATTAATCTTGTTACAGCTGGAACAGTTGAATTATGATTATTCATATTATAATTACATCAATCCTGGGATGTTTAGCCCTCCAGTTATTTGCCCCATTTTTTCATTAGCATTTTTTTGCGCATTTTCAAAAGCCTCATTCACGGCTGCCATAATTAAGTCTTGTAGTAATTCAACATCCTCTGGATCTACCGCCTTTGGATCTATAGATATAGATTCTATTTTTGAGGTGCCAATTACAATTACCTTTACTGCGCCCCCTCCAGAAGTTGATTCTGTTTTTGTGATGGCTATTTCTTCTTGTATTTGAGCTAACTTAGCTTGCATTTGTTGTGCTTGCTTTAGCATATTTCTATTCATTTATGTCCTCCGATGTTTCATTATTAATAATTTTAGCACCCATTGATAATGCTTTTTTTATAGATGAGCTAGTTTCTTTTTGTTGGGCATGATCTGTTTGATTGTTTTCTTCTTTAGGTGACGAGATTTGTAGGTCAAGTTCTGACCCATATGATTTATTTATTGCTAATTTTAACGCATTTTTCGATCTTGGGTCTTCCATCTCATCCATGAAGTGTTTTTTTATAGCGTTACTTTTGAACTTTAATTTTATTTTATTATCAGTAACTATGGGTGTTTCAACATTTCTCAATAAAGCGCTGATATTAAATTGCTTGTTTTTTGTTCTTCTTGTTTGGTATATAACGTCATCCCATTTAATTTCATCCTTAGATTTTTCTTTACGAAAATTATTTACTTTACTTTCAGATGAATTAGTAACATATTTTTCTTGAACACCATCTTCAGCTAATATTTTATTCTGTACGTACGTTTGCTCTGGTTTGTTGTCTATTGTTTGGTGATGAGCTTTGGCCTCATAAACAGTTTGTTTACCGACTATTGAGTCAATTATTGCAATTTCAAAATTTAGTAATTTTTCTGACTCATCAATTTTTATTTTAGAAAAAATAGTTAAGATTTCAAGAATTTTTTCTAATGATATTTTTGAAATTGATGACCTAAATTCATCCGAATATTTTTCTAAGTTTTCCTGTTCTAATATGCCTGCCTTAATAAGAAGGGAACTTCTTAGCGTTTCAAGTAGACCCTGGTAAATAGAATTTAAGTTTGTGCCTTTGTTGTACTCTGAATTAATTAATTTTAAAGCTTCACTGGATTTTTTATTAATAATAGAAAATGCTAAGTTTAGACATATTTCAAAATCGCCTAAGCCCAAAAATTCTCTTGCTTGTTCTTCTTTTATCTCATTGTTGTTGCCGCCGTAAGAAATATGTAATTGTTCAAGTAAGCTTTCGGCATCTCTTAGGCTCCCCCATGATATCCTAGCTATAATTTCTAATACCTCTTGCTCTGTTTCAATATTTTCAGAATCACAAATCTCAATTAACCTATCAATAACATCGTCATCAGATAGTCTTCGAAAGTCAAATCTTTGACATCTGCTCTTAATGGTATCGGGAATTTTATGTGAGTCGGTTGTTGCTAGTATAAAAACTATATTAGGAGGAGGTTCTTCCAGGGTTTTTAACAGTGCATTAAAAGCTTCGGGAGTTAACATGTGAACTTCATCTATTATATATATTTTATACTTCCCGAGGGTGGGTTGAATTTGAACGCTATCTAATAACTCTCTAACATCATCTATTCTTCTATTAGAAGCAGCGTCTATCTCTACTAGGTCTAAGTACCTTCCTTCGTCGATAGCTAGGGACGTTTCAGATTCAATAACAGGATTGCCATCATCATTAATTTCAGAATTTAAAGCTTTGGCTAAAATTCTTGCAGTTGATGTTTTTCCAACCCCTCTAGGCCCGGTAAAAAGATATGCATGAGCAATTCTTTCCAAAAGAATTGCTCTTTTTAGAGTCGATGTAATATGATTTTGACCAACGACGTTATCAAAATCAAACGGTCTCCATTTTCTATAAAAAACTTGATTGTCCAAAATTATCCTAATTTTTTTTAAATATATAACTTAATATATCATCAGTTTTATTAAACATGATTAATTCTTCCTTTTTTAAAGCGTGATCATAGCCTAAAATATGTAATAATCCGTGAACTACAAGTTTTGTACACTCGTGATTAAAGTCACCCATACACTGTTTTATTACCTGGGGAACGGATATTATTATTTCTCCAATTTTTTCGTGGGGTATTTTTTCTTCTTTTGGCCAGTTATATTTTTTTTGTGTTTCCATAGAAATTTCATTAAACGATAATACATCGGTAGTTTCGTTATAACCCATGTATTTATTGTTTAGGAGCTTCATTTCTTTATCGTCAGTAAAGTTTATACCCAATGATTTAGGAGTAGAAATCTCTTCTATTTCTAATGTAAAAATGCAAGCTTTGATTATTAAAGTTTTAATATCCAAATTTTCAGAAATCAGCTTCTTTTTGTCATATATTTCTATTTTATGAATCATATTTGACTAAACTCTTCAAGTAAAACTCGAATTTTGGAGTATAAAGGAGCGTATTTTGGATTTTTGTCAGTTAAGTAACTTGTTTCAATAGCAGCTTTTGAAAGATTAATTTTTATCTCTGGTGATTCAAACATTTTTACTTCCACATAAGTTTTTGCTGTATGAAGACAAGGCAAAATTATGTTACTAATAGTATCGTTTGTATTTTTATTTTCTAATATTAATATTAGGTTTTCAGCGAATTCAACTGTCTCTTCAATCATTTTTATTTTATTATTTTTTATCATCTTTATTTATTTTTACTAACTATAATATTTAATCTTTTTTTTGAAAAAAAGATTAAAACAAGAGTAGTGGCGCCAATTATATTTATAAATATATCTATTATTTCAAAAAATCTCCCCGGAACAAAGTGTTGGTGAATTTCATCAAATACAGAATAAAAAATTATTAATAAAAAATAAGATAAAATTTTTTTAATCGTATTTTTTATATAGAATTGTAAAAAATTTATAAAAAAAAATCCAAGAATAAAATAAAGTGTGAAGTGAGCAATAAAGCTTTGAAATTTTAGCCATTTTATAGAATAACTAACTTCTTGAAATTTTTCATTACTCTGGCTTGACAGGAAAAAAATAAACATCATCCATATAATAGAAAAAGTTATATAATACTTACCTTTCATTGAACCATTCTGTATCAAACGCGAGAGTCATAGGTGACCACCACTCATTTTCTTTTGCAATGGGTACTTTTTGTTGATATTTTTTCATTAATTTATTCCATTCGATAGATTTTTCATTATTTTTAGATTGCTGGGGAAAATCATTATTTGGATCAAAATTATCGCCTACAAGACAATACATGAAAAGATGATTGCCTGATCTAAAAATTTCCATTCTTTCTATACCAGCTTCCTTGATTCCTTCTAAGACCTCAGGCCAAACTTTTTTGTGATATTCTTCATATTCTTTTATAAGTTCTTCATCATTTTTTAGATCTAAAACTTGTGCAACTGACTTTGACATAATATACTCCTTTAAGTAACTAATAATTGTATGATAATTTGTTTTTTGGAGGTGTCAATTGAAACGTGTT
>MDTA01072684.1_pt1 | contig 19999 bp, 19 predicted proteins | sample 811151 | NCBI WGS metagenome assembly MDTA01 (sample SAMN05326648, study PRJNA326480) | marine metagenome | isolation source: seawater | place: Indian Ocean: South | collected 2010 | reverse complement strand
CACCAGCGTGAGAGCGAGGGCCAGATGGGCCGTGACCACCCCTGAAGGCAGCAACTGAAGAACGGTGAGTGCCCCCAGGCCTCCCTGCAGAGCGACCATCAGCACGAGAAGACCGCTGAGCGGCAACAGCCATCCGGGAAGGTCGCGGCGAAACCACCACACGACGGCCATCTGCACCAGCAGCGCCACACCGACAACGAAGGCGTCGAGACGGTGAAACCACTCCAGAAAGACCTGGATGTTCATCTGACGACCAGGCAGCAGGGTGCCGTAACAAAGAGGCCAGTCAGGGCAGGCGAGACCCGCCTCCATGACCCTGGTCGCGCCTCCGATCACCACCAGTGCCACAAGTGCCACCACCAGATGGGCAGCCAACTGAGCCAGACGCAGACGGATCGAATTAAGAGACGATGCAGTCAACGCAGACTCCTTGATGGAGATGGTTATCCACGGAACGTAGCCATCTGAATCAAAACGGCACGATGTGTAGCTGACTGCAACATCTGCAATTTCAGACTTGATGCGTTTTTGCTGACAAGAGCAGCCTTGAACACAGAAAACCCGAAGGATTTTCAGGCTTGCTTAACAATCAACGCGTGGTGATTGTTATCCAACCTCCATAGCCTGAAGAGACTGAAGTTGAGGTTCGGGGTGCCCATCCCCTCAGCAATTCTGACCCTCGTCCTGGGAATGCTCCTCGTGCTCGGGGGGTTATGGATCGGACAGAACATCAACCTTCTCCCCGTTGATGCGAGCGCCAATGCTCCCATTTACGACGAGTTGTTTCGTGTTTTGTTCAGCATCGGCACAATCCTTTTTGTGGGAATAGTTGGTCTGATTGTTTTCAGCCTGGTTCGTTTCCGTCGTCGTCCGGGACAGCTCGGAGATGGACTGGCCCTTGAAGGGAACCTTCCTCTTGAAGTCTTCTGGACAGCAGTCCCTGCAATCGTTGTTTTGTTTGTCGGGCTTTACAGCTACGACATCTATGAACGCATGGGTGGAATGGTGCCTCTGGGGCATGGCGACCACGGCGCGTCGACGGCGACCGATCAGCGCATCTGGGGTGGAATTGGTTCCACTCAGGATTCTCAGACGGCAACAGCAACCGGAATCACGCCGTTCCCTGTGGAGGTGACCGCGATGCAGTTCGCCTTCCTCTTCCATTATCCGGACGGAGACTTCATTTCCGGTGAACTTCATGTTCCTGTTGATCGTCCGGTCTCACTTCGCATGGAGGCCAAGGACGTGATCCATGCGTTCTGGATTCCTGAATTCCGCCTGAAGCAGGACGTCATCCCCGGACAACCGACGGTTCTTGACTTCACCCCGACCCGCACAGGCAGTTACTCGATCGTTTGCGCAGAGCTCTGCGGCCCCTACCACGGGGGAATGCGCTCGAGCGTGGTAGTCGACAGCGCTGATGACTTCGACGCCTGGCTCCAGTCCAATCGAAAGCTCCCCGTGGCCGAAGCATGACGATCACCGCACCCCAGCAAACAGCGCCTGCTGCACCTTCCCTGCAACCCACGGGATGGCTCCGCTACCTGAGCTTCAGTGTCGACCACAAGGTGATCGGCATTCAGTACCTGGTCTGCGGATTCGCCTTCTATCTGATCGGCGGTGCCATGGCAGGGGCGATCAGAACCGAGCTCCTGAGCCCGGTTTCAGACTTCATGCCCAGGGATGTCTACAACCAGATCCTCACACTGCACGGAACGGTGATGATCTTTCTCTGGATCGTTCCCGTGGTGAATGGAGCCTTCGGCAATTATCTGATCCCCTTCTATGTGGGAGCGAGGGATATGGCCTATCCAAGGCTGAATGCCGTTGCCTTCTGGTTGATTCCTCCGGCGGGCCTGATGCTCATCAGCAGTTATTTCATCACGGGAGCTGCACAGTCCGGATGGACGGCCTATCCACCACTAAGCCTCACAACGCCGGCTGCAGGTCAGATCATCTGGATTCTGAGTGTTCTTCTTCTTGGCGGAAGTTCAATTTTCGGCGGCATCAATTTCATTGCGACGATTCTCAAGCTACGCCGTCCCGGTCTGAAGCTGATGCAGCTTCCGATGTACTGCTGGGCAATGCTTGGCACCAGCATTCTTGTGGTTCTTTCCACACCTGTGCTTGCGGGAACGCTGATTATGCTGAGCTTCGACATTGTTGCTCACACAGGATTCTTCAACCCTGGTCTTGGTGGAAATGTTGTTGTTTATCAGCATCTTTTCTGGTTCTATTCTCACCCGGCGGTTTACATCATGGTGCTGCCTGCTTTTGGCCTGGTGAGTGAAATCCTTCCGGTTCACTGCCGCAAACCCCTGTTCGGTTACACAACCATGGTGTACTCGATCATGGCCATCGTCGGCCTTGGACTGGTGGTGTGGGCTCACCACATGTTCACGAGTGGAACTCCGCCCTGGATGCGGCTCTTTTTCACCATCGCGACGGCCTTCATCGCCGTTCCCACGGGAATCAAATTCTTCAACTGGCTGGCCACACTCTGGGGCGGCCGGATCAGTCTCAACAGTGCCGTGCTGTTTTCCTGCGGCTTCATTGTGAACTTCGTTCTCGGAGGGATCACAGGTGTCGCCCTCGCTCAGGTGCCCTTTGACGTTCACGTCCATGACACCTACTTCGTGGTCGCCCATTTCCACTACATCGTCTACGGCGGATCGGTGTTCGTGATATTCGCTTCGGTCTATCACTGGTATCCCAAAATCACCGGACGCATGCTCAACGAGCATCTCGGACGACTGCACTTCCTGCTGACCTTCGTCGGCTTCAACCTCTGCTTCGCACCGCAGCACTGGCTTGGCCTGAACGGCATGCCCCGGCGGGTGGCCGAGTATGACCCGCAGTTCGAACTGGTCAACCAGATCAGCAGCGCAGGGGCTCTGCTGATGGCCATCAGCACCCTTCCCTTTCTCTGGAATGTGATCGCCAGCGCCTTCTATGGCGTCATTGCAGGCGACAACCCGTGGAGAGCCCTCACCCCGGAATGGCTGACATCCTCGCCGCCACCCGTTGAGAACTGGAAGGGAGAAGCCCCTCTGGTCACCCATCCCTACGGCTACGGAATCCCGGCCGACGAGATCGACCTCAGCTCCGCCAGCGGCAGTGATCTGTGGAGAGGCGGCCAATGACCTCACTCACTCCCCACAACCAGCCGATCGATCACGTCGCCGATCACGGATCTGAGCATCCCGATCACCGCATGTTCGGCCTGGCGATGTTCCTTGTGGCTGATGCCATGACCTTCGCCGGGTTCTTCGCCGCCTATCTCACCTTCAAGGCGGTCAATCCCTTGCTGCCGGGTGCGATCTATGAACTTGAGTTGCCGTTGCCCACACTCAACACCGTTCTTCTGCTGGTGAGCAGTGCAACCTTTCACCGAGCTGGCCTGAACCTGCGCAGAAGCAACAACGAACGCTGCCGCTTCTGGCTGATGCTGACGGCTGCTCTGGGGCTGGCATTTCTCGCCAGTCAGATGGTGGAGTACTTCACGCTGCCCTTCGGACTGACCGACAACCTCTACGCCAGCACTTTTTACGCGCTCACCGGGTTCCACGGATTACACGTGACCCTGGGAACACTGATGATCCTGATTGTGTGGTGGCAATGCCGCACACCCTCCGGTCGTATCAGCGCCAGCAATCATTTTCCGTTGGAGGCCGCTGAGCTCTACTGGCATTTCGTGGACGGAATCTGGGTGATTCTTTTCGTGATTCTGTACCTGATCTGACGAGCATCGAGATCGAATCAAGTGACAGAACTTCGACGGAATCCTTGCCCGGGTTGCAGTCTGGAGTCAGAATTAATGTGTCTTTTCCGATAGACATGCTGGTTGGAGAGGAATTGCTGAACAAGGCGCGGGCTCTCAGCAACCGCCCGGAAGATGAAATCGCACGCGGCTGCGGTTACGTCGGCCCGAGCGGGCGCCTGATGCGCAAAAGTTTCTACAGGGCCCTGGTGGAAGCCAAGGGGTACAAACTTCCCTCCAGCAACGGTGGATCAGGTGGAGGCAGCAGAGGACGTCAGGCCGAGTTCCGCACGCGCGTTCACGGCAACGGCAACCTTCTGATCGGCCATGCCTACACCAAACGCCTCGATCTCGTTCCCGGCCAGGAATTCAAGATTGAGCTGAACAAGGACTCCGGAACGATCACGCTCCTGCCGCTCGCTGACCCCTCCTGAATCTTCAGTCAGGGCACGGAGGTTCCAGGGGAGACGCTGCCTGCGGCTTCCCTGGAAGCATGGGTTTCAGGCAATTGCCGGGGGATCCTGACTGTCATCGATGCTGGAACTGAAGGCGATCAGTTCGATGCCGCTGAACAGGAAACTGATGCCCACCAGCGTTCCGAGCACCCAGAGCAGACCCCAGAACTTCAGGGTGACGATCAGCAGACCCAGGATGAATGTGATCACTCCGTTGGCGATGGCCCATCCGGCACCCGGCTGCCCTCTGTTGACCAGTCCGTTGACGAACGCCACGACCCCCTCCACCAGGAAGACGATGCCGATGGCCAGGGCAAACGCAACGACCTGCTCAGCAGCCTCGCCGGGATCACGGAAGTTGCTGATCATGGAGCCGCCGGCCACGATGAACAGGGTGGAGACCACGAGGCGCCAGAAGCAGATCCAGCGCCCCATGCGCCCTGCACGAGCCAGGTTGCTGACCCAGCCGACCACACCGCCGACGAGAAACAGCACGGCAATGACTCCGGTGGTCCAGAACGAGGCAATCACCGGAAAGATCAGGGCCAGCACCCCGAGAACAATCAAAAGAATGCCTTCGGCGATGGAGAAGGCTTTGAAGCTGCCCAGAGCTTCGGAGCGGTCCTCGGAATTCATGAACAGTTCATGGTGAACAACATCCGAAAGGTATTGAGACCTCACAAATCCGGCCATTGTTTGTGATCGCCGATCAGCCCCAGCCGTGCTCCGCGAGCCATGCGGCACTGATCGGCGACGTCCCACCCTGTTGCTCAGCGGCACCGATGAGCCGTTCCGTGTAGCGAGCCAGAAGATCGATTTCGAGATTCACCGCATCCCCCACCTGGAGATCGCGCAGCGCCGTGACCGACCAGGTGTGAGGAATCACGGCCAGCCAGAACCTCGCCCCGCCGTCGGCACAGCCCGCCACCGTGAGGCTGATGCCATTCACCGCAACACTGGCCTTGTCGCAGATGTAGCGGCCGAAGTCCGCATCCCGCCAGCGCAGTTCCAGATGCCATGACTGGGGCAGAGACTCGACGGCCACCACCTCACCGATGCCGTCCACATGGCCGCTGACCAGGTGCCCTCCAAGTCGATCAGACAGCCGTAGAGCGGGTTCCAGGTTCACCGATCCTCCTCCGGCGGCCTTGGCTCCAAGGGTTGTGCGCTGCAGGGTCTCCTCACTGACATCCGCCAGAAATCCGTCACCCACCAGGGACGCCACCGTGAGGCAGACGCCGTCAACCGCAACGCTGTCGCCAAGCTGCAGGGGAGCAAACGCACTGCAACCCTCGACCAGCAAAGCTCGACCACGCCGCTCGACATGACCGACTGCCTGGACCAACCCGGTGAACATCGCGCGTCTCCATCCCCTCTGCACTGGTCATAATCGAGACAGCGGCGGAGCCGTACTTGGTCGAGATGAGCGTTGCGGGTATCGCCCTGGATGCGAGCAGCCGCAGTCCGATCGTGCTGCTGCGGGACCCCTCACGCAGCCGTCAGGTGCCGATCTGGATCGATCAGGCTCAGGCGCACAACATCATGGCCGGCCTGAACGACCCCCCCCAGCCGAGACCTCTCAGCCACGACCTGATGGCGGCACTGCTGGATGCTGGCGGATTGCAGCTGGAGCGTGTGATCATCCATGCGATCGAGGACAGCACCTTCAGAGCCGTTCTTCGCCTCTGCGACAGTGATCGAATCGCCGATGCCTCGTCTGAGCAGGCGAACACGGAGGAGTTTGAGGCCGGCCTCGACGGCGATGACACCCACCTGGAGATCGATGCACGACCCAGTGATGCGATTGCGCTGGCCATCCGTACCGGCAGCAGCATCTGGATGCTTGAAGAGGTCGTGGCGGAAGCATCGATCGCCGTGGATGCCGAAGCGGATGCGGAGGATCGTGATGAATTCCGCCGCTTTCTCGACAAGATCAACCCCGCCGCCCTGGGACGCCATCTCGAATCGCGTCAGCCTGGCGATCCCAGGGACTCCCAGGACGACGCCCCGGCACCTTGAGCAGCACTCTCCCACGCCCGGTTCTGCGTCGCTCGTTCGGTGCGGGAGTCGAGGTCAGCCTGTTCACGCTGGGTACGATGCGCGCCCTGCAGGATCCGGACCAGATGCTGCAGGTGTTGCGGGCAGCCCTGGCCGCCGGCATCAACCATCTGGAAACGGCTCCTGCCTATGGACCGGCTGAAGCCTTCCTGGGGCAGGCACTGGCGCAGCTCAGGCAGGAGGGGAAAACTCCGGGCGGCGGCTGGGTGATCACCAGCAAGTTGCTTCCAGGCCAGAGTTTTCTCTCTGGATGTGCAGCTCTCGACGCCAGCCTGCACAGGCTGGGGATCAGCACCCTGGACAACCTGGCCATCCATGGGCTGAACCTGGACAGCCATCTCGACTGGGTGCTGTCCGGCGATGGAGCCCGGTTGATCGACTGGGCCCTGAAGACCGGCAGGGTGCGCCAGGTTGGTTTCAGCAGCCATGGATCCAATGCTCTGATCGAGCGTGCCATTGCCAGCGACCGCTTCGGATTCTGTTGCCTGCATCTGCATCTGCTGGACCCCACACGCATGCCCTTGGCACAGCGGGCTCTGGAACGATCCATGGGCGTTCTTGCAATCTCACCGGCGGACAAGGGCGGCCGTCTGCAGGCGCCGAGCGACCTGCTGACAGCCGACTGCAGTCCGTTCCAGCCCCTGCAGCTGGCCTACCGCTTTCTGCTGGCTGCCGGCATCAGCACCCTGACGGTGGGAGCCCGGAGCGCAGCTGATCTGAAACTGGCTCGATCCCTTGCAGCCAGCGACGGCCCGCTTGAGATGGAGGAGCAGAGGGTGCTCGCACACCTCCAGCGGCAGCGTGAACATCGGCTTGGGCCAGATCACTGTGGTCAGTGCAGAGCCTGTCTGCCCTGCCCCAATGAGGTACCGATTCCTGAACTGCTCAGGCTGCGCAATCTCGCTCATGGCCATGACCTGTTGGAATTCGCCGGAGAGCGCTACAACCTGATCGGCCGCGCCGGTCACTGGTGGGAAACGGTCGATGCGAGCCGCTGCGAGGGCTGCGGTGACTGCCTGCCGCGCTGCCCACACCAGCTGCCGATCCCCGATCTGCTTGCGGACACCCATCGACTGCTGGCGGCGGCGCCTCGAAGGCGCTTATGGGGCTGATGCCTCCCAGAGCTGCTGCAGTCGCTGCACTTCGCCTGAATCAGCCGGTGGCAGCATCCAACTTCGCTGCCAGACCTGTTGCTGAGGAAGCACGAGAGTGCGCAGCCTCCGCGGAATCCTCCCCTCCGCGGCGGTGAGCTCGTCCCGTGGCAGAGGAGGGATCCACCCCTGTGCCAGCAGCCGCGAGAGCAACGGTTGCCTCCAGGCCTCCAGCACCCAGTCCTGCGGGAGGGGTTCGGCGGTTTCGGAGGGACGGGCCAGGAGCGTCCAGTGAAGCGGAGCTCCCTGCTGGGGCAGCAGGGCGGTGAGCCTGGGATCTCGCTGCAACGCCGCCATGCAGCGCTGCAGGGGCAGCACGGCAACCCTGGCGTCACCCTGCAGCAGCCAGTTCATGCCGAAACGGTCATCGAAGCTCAGCGCCGCTGCGCGCAGGCGCCGCAGGGCATCAGGGTCTTCCATCCGCTCGGTGAGCGAGACCAGCAGCCTCGGACTGGAAGGCAGCAACAGCTTGCCTCTGAGCGCAGGGTCGAGCAGAGCATCCCAGCCGGCATCCGATCCAGGGCCATTGCTGCCATCACGCCGGATCACCATCACCCATGGGCTGAAGGCCACCGGCAACAGCAGATTTCTCCAGATGGAGGGCGCTTCGCTGAGAAAACGTTGTCCCAGGGAACCGAGCCTCGAGACCAGAGGCTCAGCGGCCAGTGTCTGCAGACGCTCGGGGCTGACCTCCGACAGCCAGCCGTCCGAGAGAGCCAGTAGATCCGTCGGCAGCGGCCAGGGGGCCTGCAGAGGAGTCGATCCTTTGAGCGCAGCGAAACGCCAGGGTGCAGGCAGACCCCGACGCCAGACGCTGGGCAGGATCTCCAGCGCAGCGCGCAGGGTTGGCACCGAGCCTCCACTGCTGCAACCGCTGAGCCCCGCCGCCGCAGTGAGAGCGGCGAGCCGAAGAAATCGACGACGATTGAACAATGGCGCCGTGAAGGCAACAGGCTTCATGGTCCGAACCTACGGGGCGACAGAACCCTCAAGCCCCCTTGAGAGCAGCTGATCAGCAGCCCGGTCACAGGCCTGCACCAGATGACTGAGGGAAACACCCCTCCACTGGGCCAGCAGGGCCAGGCCCCCGGCACCGACTCCCTCCTTCACATGGCCCAGCTCGAAATCGCGCAGGCGCGCATGGCGGCTTGATGAGAAGCGCAGGCCAGCGGCATGAGCCTGCAGTGAAACCGCATAGTGCTGCTCAAGGTTGCTGAGCAGTTCCACCAGAGAGGAGGAAGGTGTCGTGGCGTGCAACCGTTCTGCAGCAAGCCAGGCGGTGGTGCCGATCAGAACCCGGTCGCAGAGCTGCTGACGACGGTCTGAGGGAACTGCATCCAGAGCCAGGCCAAGCACAGCAGCCATCTGACTGCCACCGGCAAGCAGAACGGTCTGGTCCGAATCAAGCACCCCGAGCAACAGCCCGGTGGCGAGGGCCTGAAAAGGATCACCAACAGCAGCGAGCAGACTCACGGCATCGATCGGCCTGTCCCAGGCCAGGTGCGACAGTCCTTCGCTGACCAGCCGCTGCTTGAGCTCCATGGGGGGATGCAGGGCACTGCCACTGACCAGCGTCTGCACAGGCAATCCCAGCCCGGTCAGTACCGCGAGGGCTGTGGTGGTCCCACCCGGAACACATTCCGCCAGGACAAGCGGTCGACGCAGGCGCTGTCCCAGGCGCCGGCCGCGCTCAAGCAACTGCAGCACCCTGCGTGAAGACATTGCAGCGCCGCTGGAGACGCATTCCCCAGGCCCGCAGCATGGGTCTTCAAAGCGGAGATGGGGAAAGTGCGGCGGCACTGTCAAGCCGAGAGCGGCGACCTGCGGATCGAGGCCGAGCTGCTGACAAACCACCCAGCTGATCAGCGCCGGAGAGACTCCTGCCGGAAGAGGTGGCAGCGGCCAGAGCGGAGGAACCGATGGTCCGTTAAGCAACAATTCAGCGTCGGCAAGGGCCGTTGTGCGGCGAGCAGCAGGGGTGCATCCGGCTGCCGAGATTCCCTGCTGTTCGGCGGTCCTTGTGGAGGCGAGCACCACAAGCAGATCCGGCGTTGGCTGAGTTGGATCACACCAGAGGTCAGCGAAATTTTTCGCACCATCCGACTCCGGAGACTCGGTCAGACGAGAGCCTCCAGAGAGAAAATCAGAGCGGGTCGAGGGCGACCAGTCCATGAAGCAGCGGCGGAGGCTCGGGAACGGGAGCCTGAAGACGTGGGAAAATCCAGTAGGCCAGCGCATGCAGAGCCAGCACATAGACCAGCTGCTGGATCAGCACCAGAGCAAGCGCCATCATCTGCACCAGAAGCAGATCAGGTGCGACAGGCAACTGCAGAAGTTCCAGCAGCCTGTCCAGCAGGCCTGCACCGGCTCTGGTGATGATCACCCAGAGGTTCTCGCCCACGAGCAGGGAGAGGGCAACCACCCTCACAAGGAAACCGGCGGCACCGATCAGCAGGCCGACGCTCCAGCTCAGCCACCAGCTGCAGCGATGCAGCCAGCACCAGCCCAGCCAGACGGAGAGCAGGCCATAGGGGAAAAGCATCAGGGGGCCACGGACAGGCCCCATCAGAGCGATCAGCAGAAGAATCGCGACTGCCAGGCCCTCAACCCCTGCACGGCCACCCCGGCGCACAGCCAGCAGAGCGAGAGGCAGCGGCAGGGCGAGGCGAAACAGCGCTCCACCAACCGGCAGGTAGTAGAGAGCCAACCAGATCAAGGCAGCCGCAGCCGCCAGATAGGAGGATTCCATCATCCTCAGGGCCTGGCGATGACTCAGAGCTGGGCGCATCAGGGAGCGGGCTTCGTCTGAGGGTTGGGTGACTGATTCAGCTCGCTGACAGGCACCTTTTCGATGGTCTCCACCTCGAAGCCGATGCCGGCACGCCTGAGAGCATCTGTGACTCCCTCCGCCGGAGCGGCTGGATCGGCGGCTGACAGGCGAATAATGATGCGGTAGGGGCGAGCCCGCTCCGGAACCGGCCTCGGATCAGGGCGCTCATTCGCGGCGACTGCGGTTGCTTGCTCTCCAGACGCTGTCTTGGTTTCTGCCTCCGACTCACTGGCTTTGGCTTTGTCGGAATCCACCCGTTTATCCGGTTCGGAAGTCTTGGCAGCGGTCACGGAGAGCTCTGAATCCCCGTCGGTCGAATCCGACTGGGCCGCCGCCGGGCTGATCTCACCTGCCTGGGAGTCGAAGCTCTCCGACAACCGCTGGCCGAATGACGTGCCGTCACAAGCCTGCATCAGCATCAGCATCGGCATCAGAGAAAGCACTGACAGCCTGATGCTCATCAGGAGTCTGCGGGGCGGATCACGCGCACAGCACTGGCCCGCAGGCGACCTGATTTGGTGGTGGAGGGAGGCTTCTTCGCAGCAGGCTTCTTGGCCGCTGGCTTCTTGGCTGCGGTTTTCTTGGCCGCTGGCTTCTTGGCGGAGGAGGTCTTGCGTCCGCCCTTCTTGGTGGCTGCCTTGGCCGCCAGCAGCTCCACCGCCTGCTCAAGGGTGATGTCATCTGCACCCTTCCCTTCAGGAAGCGAGGCATTGACCTTGCCCTGTTTGACGTAGAGCCCGTAGGGACCGTCATAAACCTGCACGGTCTCATCACTGCCCTCAGGTTTGCCCAGATCCTTGAGAGCCGTGCGCCCGCCTCTGCCTCGCTTGGGCATGGCCAGGAGCTCAAGCGCGCGTGAGAGTCCCACGGCCAGAACATCATCATCACCCTTGAGCGAGCGGTAATCCTTCTCGCTCTTGCCCTTGTCCCAGACCACATAGGGGCCGAAGCGACCAAGACCGGCCTGCACCCTGCCGCCATCGGGATGCTCGCCGAGCAGTCGGGGCAGACGCAGCAGTCCCAGAGCGTCGTCAAGGCTGAGGTCTTCAGGCTTCACACCCTTGGGAAGCGACGCACGCTTCGGCTTGGGGTTCTCATCACTCACCTGACCCCGCTGCACATACGGCCCGTACTGACCGAACAGCAGATACACCAGATCTCCGGTCTCAGGATCTTCCCCCAGAGCCTCAGGGCCGTCGGCTTTCTGTTTGAGGATCAGCTCGGCCTGGTCATGATCAAGATCAGCCGGTGTGATCTCCCGCGGCAGGGTGGCCTTGATCAGCTCCTCCTCACCATCGTCACCGACACGCTTGGCTTCGAGATAGGCACCGAAGCGCCCGATCCTGACCACGCAGGGAAGACCCTCCAGATCAATCGTTCTTGAGGCCCCCGGATCGATGTCTCCCTCCCGCAGATGCACCTGGGACTCGAGCCCCTCGTTCCCCTTGTAGAAACTCTCCAGATAAGGCAGCCACTGCACCTTGCCGTGAGAGATCTCATCAAGGGTGTTTTCCATCCTTGCCGTGAAGGAGGTGTCCACCAGATCGGGGAAATGCTCTTCGAGCAGAGCGGTCACCGCGAAGGCGGTGAAGCTGGGAGTGAGCGAATTGTTCTGCAGCGTGGCGTAGCCGCGATCAGCGATCGTTCCGATGATCGAGGCGTAGGTGGAAGGCCTGCCGATGCCCTCCTTCTCCAGCATCTTGACCAGGGAAGCCTCTGAGAAACGTGCCGGTGGCTGGGTCTGGTGGCCGAGAGCCTCCACCTCCTTAAGGCCGGGGGAATCCCCCTGCCTGAGAGCCGGCAGCAACACTTCCTGACCCTCCAGGGCGGCATCAGGATCATCACTGCCCTCCACATAAGCGCGGAAAAAACCGGGGAAATCAATGCGCTTGCCGCTGGCCCGGAAAACGGCATCAGCGGCACTCAGATCAACGGACAGCATGGTGAGGCGTGCCTCCGCCATCTGGCTGGCAACGGTGCGCTTCCAGATCAGCTCGTACAGAGACAGATCCCTGCCATCAAGACCTGTCTCCTGAGGGGCACGGAAACTCTCACCGGCGGGTCGAATCGCTTCATGAGCCTCCTGTGCATTGCGTGACTTGGTGCTGAACTGCCTGGGCGCCTTGCTCAGATAATCCTTGCCGTAGCGGGATTCCACACAGCTGCGGGCGGCGCTGATCGCCTGATCGGAGAGGTGCACCGAATCGGTGCGCATGTAGGTGATGAAGCCACGCTCATAAAGGCCCTGGGCACAACGCATGGTTTCCCGTGCGGAGAGCCGCAGCTTGCGGTTCGACTCCTGCTGCAGCGTGCTGGTCGTGAACGGTGGAACCGGACGGCGCACCGTGGGTTTTTCCTCCACGGACGTGACGCTCCACGCCGCTGACTTGACCGCATCGGACAGCGTCAGTGCATCACTCTCGCTGAGCAGGCGAACCTTGCTTCCCGCCTTGAGTTCGCCGGTGTTCTCGTCAAAATCATTGCCGGTGGCGATGCGCTGCCCCCCGACATGGGTGAGTTTGGCGTCGAAGCGACTGCCGGCCTGCTCAAGGCCGGCCTTGAGATCCCAGTAACTGCCGCTGCGGAATGCCCGGCGCGCCCGCTCACGCTGCACCAGCAGGCGCACAGCCACGGACTGCACACGGCCAGCTGAAAGTCCCCAGGCGACCTTCTTCCACAACAGAGGCGAAAGGGTGTAGCCCACCAGACGATCCAGGATCCGCCGCGTTTCCTGGGCATGGACCAGTTCCATGTCCAGCTCACGGGTCTCGTCAAGGGCGCGCCCGATGGCCTCCTTGGTGATCTCGTGGAACACCATCCGTTTCACAGGAACCTTTGGAGCCAGCAACTGCAGCAGATGCCAGCTGATGCTCTCCCCTTCCCGGTCCTCATCAGTCGCCAGCAGAAGCTGATCAGCACCTTTGAGAGCGTCCTTCAGCTCCTTGACGGTTTTCTTCTTGTCCTTCGGAACCACATAGAGAGGCTCGAAATCGGATTCGGTGTTGACTCCGAGATTGGCCCACTTCTGACCCTTCTGAGCCGCAGGAATCTCACTGGCGTTGTTGGGGAGATCACGGACATGCCCCATCGAGGCCTCCACGCGGAAGTCCTTGGGAAGGAATCCACGGATGGTGCGGGCCTTGGTGGGGCTCTCAACGATGACCAGAGTGTGCGCCAAAGAAGGGCAGATAACCGTCACCCTCTTTATCGCACCGCCGCTCAAGTTGCAGCGAATAGGCGTGATGTTTCAAGGAGGAACGGCAGCGCGGCTAAAGTCGCCCGATCTGCTTCGCCCTGCACGCGCCATGCCCGAGATGGGTGCCCTGCTTCTCGACACCCAGCCGATGACCGCGCCGGGTGACCTGCTCAATCTTGCGCTGAACGCCGGTGCCGTCGCCCCGGAGGGCGCTGTCCTGCTGGCGATGCTGGCCACTCTGCTGGTGGATCTGGCCGGCGAGAAAGTCGCCGTGCGCTGGGTCCCACCCATCTGTTACGCAGGGCTGGGAACGGCACTGGTGCTGCTCGCATTCCAGTGGAATGCCCCCCTTGAACCCTCCTTCCTGGGTGCATTCCTCTCCGATCACCTGGCGATCGCCTTCCGGGCTGTTGTGGCCTGCTCAACACTGCTTTCCCTGCTGATCAGCTGGCGCTACGCCGAACAGGGGGGAACTCCTGTCGGTGAATATGCGGCGATCCTGCTGGCGGCCACCCTCGGAGGCATGCTTCTGTGCGGTGCCACCGACCTGGTGAGCGTGTTCGTCTCTCTCGAGACCCTGTCCGTCGCCAGCTATCTGCTGTCGGGCTACATGAAGCGCGATTCACGCAGTTCTGAGGCGGCACTGAAATATCTGCTCGTGGGCTCGGCCGCGGCTGCGGTGTTTCTCTACGGCTCATCGCTGCTCTACGGACTCAGCGGCTCCACCAACCTTGAGGCCATTGGACAGTCTCTACTGAACAGCCCAACACCACTGGCAGCCTTGTCACTGGTGTTTGTGCTGGCAACAGTCGCGTTCAAGATCGCAGCGGTGCCCTTTCACCAGTGGACGCCGGATGTCTACGAGGGTTCTCCGACTCCTGTGGTGGCCTTCCTGTCGGTCGGTTCCAAAGCCGCAGGATTCGCACTGGCCCTCCGTCTCCTGGTTGGCTGTTTCGGCAGCTTCGACACCCAGTGGAAACTCCTCTTCACCGTCCTCGCGGTGCTGAGCATGACCCTCGGCAACGTCGTTGCGCTTGCGCAGACCTCGATGAAAAGGATGCTGGCCTACAGCTCCATCGGACAGGCCGGGTTCGTGATGATCGGCCTGGTGTGCGGCACCGAAGACGGCTTCGCCGCGATGGTCCTCTACATGGCCGCCTACCTGTTCATGAATCTGGGGGCCTTCGCCTGCATCATCCTGTTCTCGATTCGCACCGGCAGTGATCGCATCTCCGATTACGCAGGTCTCTATCAAAAGGATCCGCTGATCACGCTCGGGCTCAGCCTCTGCCTGCTGTCGCTGGGAGGCATCCCACCAATGCTGGGCTTCTTCGGAAAGATCTATCTGTTCTTCGCCGGCTGGGCTGACCACCAGTACCTGCTTGTTGTGGTCGGACTGATCACCTCGGTGGTGTCGATCTACTACTACATCGGGGTCATCAAGATGATGGTGGTGAAGGAGCCTCAGGAAGCATCGGATGCGGTGAAGGCCTACCCACCGATCCAGTGGAACACTCTTGGCCTGCCGCCGCTCCGCGCTGCTCTGGTGACCTGCGTTGTCGTCACGGCCGTTGGCGGCATTCTCTCCAACCCGCTCTTCCAGTGGGCAAGCGATGCCGTTGCCGGAACGCCGATCCTGCAACAGGCGATCGCCGATGCCTCCGGAGCCACCCTTGGCTGACAGGGAAACGGACCAGCGCTCCGCTGTCGCTGAACTGTGCGGAGTCGACAAGGTCTATGGATCCGGTGCAGGCCTGGTCAGAGCCCTCGACCAGCTGGATCTGACCGTTTGCAGGGGCGATTACCTCGCCGTGATGGGTGCCAGCGGCTCCGGCAAAAGCACAGCAATGAACATTCTGGGCTGTCTCGATCGCCCCAGCAGCGGCTCCTATCACCTCAACGGTGAAGCAGTAGAGGATCTTGATGATGATGCCCTGGCGGATCTGCGCAATCAACAGCTGGGGTTCGTCTTTCAGCAATTCCATCTTCTGCCCCACGCGACGGCTCTCGAGAACGTCATGCTGCCGATGATCTATGCGGGGATTTCAGCTCAACAGAGACGGGAGAAGGCCTCTGAAGCGCTGGAACGCGTCGGCCTGGCGGAAAGGATGCAGAACAAGCCCAACCAGCTTTCGGGCGGCCAGCAGCAGAGAGTGGCCATTGCCAGAGCCATCATCAACCAGCCTGCTCTCCTGCTGGCAGACGAACCAACGGGAGCCCTCGACTCGCGCACCACGGACGACGTGCTGAATCTGTTTGATGCGCTGCACGACCAGGGCATCACGCTGGTGCTCGTCACCCACGAAGACGATGTGGCTGCGCGCGCTGAACGGGTGGCTCATTTCCGTGACGGCAGGGTCGAACGCTGGGATGGTCGTGCCGACGCCGCAGGGCCGTCTGGATCGGACTGATTAGGCTGGTTTTGAGTGAACCGGATTGAATGGTCTCCTCAGCCACTCCCAAAACCAGGCTCCTGCTGGTGGACGACGAGTCACGCCTGACGGAACTGCTGAAGATGGAACTGGAGGTTGAGGGTTATGAGGTGGATGTGGCGGCGGATGGAGCCACGGGCCTGATCCGCGCCCGCAGTGAACCATCACCGGACCTGATCGTGCTGGACTGGAATCTTCCCGATTTCAGCGGAGTGGACATCTGCCAGCGGATCCGCAGCAGCGCCATCACCACCCCGATCCTGATGCTCACAGGCCACGACGACATCGCAGATCGTGTGATGGCCCTGGATGCTGGCGTGGATGACTACCTGGTCAAGCCCTTCTCCATCGAGGAGCTGATGGCTCGACTGAGGGCGATGCAGCGGCGGGCCAGCACCTTCTCAGCTACGAACGAGGATGGGCAGCATCCTGAAACGCTTCAGGTGGGAGATCTGCAGATGAACACCGGCACCCGGGACGTGAGCAGATCCGGCCGCCTGATTCAGCTGTCTGTCAAGGAATACGAGTTGCTCAACTTCCTCATGCGTGGTCAGGGGAAGGTGCTCGAGCGCGCTGAAATCATGCGCGGAGTGTGGGGCGAGAACTTCTATGGCGATGACAATCTTCTCGATGTCTACATCCGCTATCTGCGCCAGAAGATCGAATCGAAGCAACATCCCCCACTGATCCACACGGTCAGGGGAGTGGGCTTCATCCTGCGCGAAGAGCGGCAGCCTGAAGCCTCATGAATCCTTAGATCGCTCCAGACTGTGCATCAGCTGACCCACGAGCAGCGACACGGCATCGGCGCCTGCGGCGGTGAGCGGGGTGAGATCCAGATCGCCGGGGTCCACGGCCACCCAGCCACCGGCTTCGGGCTTGCGCAGTTCAAAATGAAGATGGGGCCCCGTGCTGAGTCCGGTGCTGCCGACACGACCGATCACTTCGCCCTGACGAACCTTCTGGCCAGGCTTGACATAGATCTCTGAAAGATGTCCGTACAGAGTCCGGCGCCTGGGCTGATCATGATCCAGCTCCACAGCGATTCCGTAACCACCGGCGAGACCACTGCTGAGCACGCTTCCTGACAACGCTGCAACAACCGGGGTCCCCTCAGGGGCGGCAAGGTCCTTGCCGGCATGCATCAGCCACCTCCCGATGATGGGATGGATCCGCCAGCCGAACTCACTGGTGGTGATGGCTGAGCCGATGATCGGGAACAGCAGCTTGCGATTTCCGTTACCGACGACCGCAGCAGGACGGGGCGACACGGCAAAGACCTTCTCGAGACGGAAACCGGCGGATGAGCCTGCCAGCAAAGCCTTCACAGGAACGGAGATCGGCGGCAGCAGGGAGCCATCACTGCCGCGACGGGGCAGTCCCGTCAGCGTTTCATCGCGACCTCTGAGTACGACGCGCGGTTGCAGACGCGTGCCACGCCGACGCACGGCGACACCACTGCTGCACTCCTGCTTCGAAAGCGCACCGTTGCGGCAGGCCTGCTGAAACGCAGGTACATCAATGGGGAGGGAGTTGTCTCCTGTTTCCAGCTGCCGTCGTTCACTGGGAGTGATGACGCGATTTCGCTCCAGAGAGTCCAGAGAGCGATCGAAGCTGACCGGCGGCGGAAGCGGCCCGAGCTCAGGCGGATGCACAGGCCCCTGCAGGGCCGGAATGGAGAGCAGAACGGGTGCGGCAAGCCAGCGCAGAACCAACGGATCGGAGCGATCTCATCAAGCGAGACTCTAGAGATTCTGTTCAGGGCTGTCCGTCCAGCGAGTCCAGCTGGTTCTCCGGGTCCCTTGTTCCAGAAGCAGCTGCCCGTCGATGCCGATCCCGCGGATTCGCCAGACGTTTCCGGTGCCGGGGTCAGCAACTGATTCGGCCCAGAGGCACTGTTCCGCGCGACGGACCACACCGGCGGGATCGACGGCCAGCTCGCAGGCGCGATCGAGCGAGCGCAGCACGGCCTCCTGCCAGACCCTCAGCCTGCATCGCCCCGGAGACAGAAGCTGCCGGAGAGACACCGCACCGGCAGGCACCGAATTGTTCACGTTCAGGCCGATGCCGATCCTGGCGAGACGGACACAACGACCTCGGAACACAAGGCTGGGCAGCACACCGGCCAGCTTGCGCGATTCAACGATCAGGTCGTTGGGCCACTTGATGGACACTCTCAGACCACAGGACTCGATCTGCTCCGCCAGGGCAAGGGCCACGGTGAGCCCGAACAGTCCTGTCGAACAGTCCTGCTGAGGCCAGGGCAGTGCCGCACTCAGCCAGACACCGCCAACAGGTGCCATCCAGCGGCGTCCGTACTGGCCGTGACCGCAAATCTGATGATCAGCCAGAACCGCCCTTGCGTGAACACCGCGCCAGGGCTGCTGCCTGAGCCAATCTGACAGTTCGGTCTCGGTGCTGGCGCAGACGCCCAAACGTCTCAGCATCCAGGAGTCATGCCCATCACGCCGCAGATCATGGAGCAGGCGACCGCGGCCGACATGGGCGGATTTCAATGGTGGCGGTCCCACCAGGGATGCAGTCGATGCACAGCATCCTCGAGTTCCTCGACCGGGCGCACGAGCGCCAGCCTTAACCAGCCACGTCCTGCATCACCGAAACCGGAACCGGGTGTCAGAGCCACTCCGCAATGCTCAAGCAGCTCAGCCGCGAGCTGCTCATCGCTCCAACGCCTGGCGCTTGCCCATTCCGGAATGGGCATCCAGAGGTAGAGCGCCATCGACGGCTTCGGCACGCTCCAGCCCAGATCAGCCAGAGCCTGACGCATGCTGTCGCGTCTCTGGCGATACACGGGCAGCAGTTGTGATGGCCAGTCGGCATGTTGATCGAGCGCCAGCACGGCGCCTCGCTGAAGGGCCCTGCACTGGTTGAAATCCACCACACCTTTGAGCTGGCGCAACGCCTGGATCAACGGCGCCGCACCCACCGCGAACGCCAGCCTGAACCCCCCGAGGCACCAGCCCTTGGACAGGGAAAAGAACTCAATTCCCCGCTCACGCCAGTGGGCACAACGCAGCAGCGAGGGGGAGTCACCTTCCAGCGCCAGATCCACATAGGGATTGTCGTGAGCCAGCACCAGATCGTGCTGGACGCAGCGCTGCATTGCCTCATCCAGCCAGGACTGATCTCCGGTGCAGGCGGTGGGATTGTGAGGGAAACCCATCACCATCAGACGCAGTCGCCGCCACTGCTCCACAGAGAGCGCATCAAAGTCGGGCCGCCAGCCCCGTTCAGCGGTGAGGGGGAGGGTCTGAATATCAGCATCAGCAAGTTGAAGCCCTCCCCGGTGGGAGGGGTAGGACGGATCGAGAATCAGCGCCGAATCACCGGGATCAAGCACCACCAGCGGCAGATGGGCCGTGCCCTCCTGCGATCCCACCAGCATCAGCACCTCGGTCTCGGCATCCACACGCACACCGAAGCGCCGTTCACACCAGGCTGCTGCAGCCTCTCTGAACGACTGCGTTCCTGCGTGCAGGCAGTAGGACGCGCTTGAGGGGTCCCGGAGCACTTCGGCCATGGCCTCAACGGCATCGGCCGGCGGTGGGAGATCGGTGGAACCGAGTGAGAGATCGATCAGCTCCTGATCCACATGCCGTCCGCTGTCGACGTATGCAGCCTTACGTCGGTCGTTGCGATCAAACACACCGCTGCCGAGACGTGAAAGGCGATCAGAGGTGATCATCCGGGCAATGCACTGCAGTTGAGGGCGAACCGGCGCTCAGGGACTGAATCAGATCTTGTCAATGGATCGACGAAGCTCCTCGAGATCGTTGTCGACCTCGGAAACGTTCACAGGCTGAACGGCATCATCCTTGCCCTGGTCCGCCGCCGGGAGTGCGACAGCCTCGGGCCCACCGGCCAGCTGCTGACGCAGTGCAGCGAGTTCATCATCAACATCATCCCCCCCTTCAAGGGCTGCGAACTGGCTCTCCAGATCAGCACCTGCCAGCTCAGCCGCGGCCTGACTGCTGGCTTCCATCGCCTGCACCTTGTCCTCCATCCGCTCGAAGGCCGCCATGGCTGAATTGCTGCCCATGTTCCCCACAGCGCTCTGAAGCTGCTGCTGAGCCTTGGCCGCCTGAGCCCTGGCCTT
>MDTA01119445.1_pt1 | contig 20009 bp, 13 predicted proteins | sample 811151 | NCBI WGS metagenome assembly MDTA01 (sample SAMN05326648, study PRJNA326480) | marine metagenome | isolation source: seawater | place: Indian Ocean: South | collected 2010 | reverse complement strand
GCTAGACCGCCGGCGCTGACTCATTCTTTCCCCTCTTCTTCAGGTGCACTTCATGCTCTCGAAGTAAACCATTGGCGTCTCTGCAAAAGGGTAGCCGTGGTGGACTTCGACGTGCACCACGGCAACGGCACGGAAGAGATTGCCCGAGCCTGGCACGCCAAGCATCGCAAGGCTGGTGCGAGAGCCGCGAGCGGCGCCGATGATTCGGACCTCTTCTTCGCGAGCATACACCTCGCAGATGACGGCGCCGCCAGTTCCATCGAGTTTTATCCAGGCACCGGGACGCGAGACGACCTTCACCACAACATCGTCAACGTGTGCGTGCCACCCATGTGGATAGGAGCGGGCGCTGGCGGGCGTGGTAGTGTGTCCGCGAGCGGGGGTCGCGCGAGGTCCGCGCCGAAGAAGAACCGCGACGACGAGCTGGACGGCAGCGGTAAGTCGCTCACCTCGGCAAAGGTGGCAGAGGCTGCCGTGGCAGCTGCAAACCCTCACGGGGGACGGGGGGAGTGGATGAAACGCCTGCGCGAGCGAGTGTTACCCCCGCTGCGCGCGTTCAAACCCGACCTGCTGATAATTAGCGCTGGGTTCGACGCGGCGAATCACGACGTGGGCAACATGGGCGTGGACAAGACGGGGAAGCGTCTCGCAGGAATTAACCTGCAGCCTGACGACTACGAGGAGATGACAGCCTGCCTGTGCGGGGCGGCGGGTTCGTCCAACGCCAGAGTGGTGTCCGTGCTCGAGGGCGGATACGGGTATCTAACCGGGGACCCAAAGGAAGGAGCGGCGGGTTTGGTGAGGGAGGGTCTTGCGGCGTGTGTCGTGGGACACGTGCGCGGTTTGGCTGGGTTGGGTTTAGGTTTTGAAGTAACTGTGTAATGTATTCACGACAAACAACAGACTAATCGTACAAGATTCGCATATTAGAGCAGCTTAGCGCAGAGGTTGTCGAGTTCCTCCTGGAAGAACTTTCCGATTATGTGCGCGTCGGGCACCGCGTCCGGGTCCACCACCAGGCTCAAGGTCATTACACCATTGTAAGAGATCACACTCACCTGGTTCACGAGGTTGCCCATCCCGAACAGGAAGTCTTTAACCTTCTGACCGAACAGCACGACGGGCGCGGTGGGTCCCGGTACGTTTGTGAACACCATGCTGTGCCTGGACATGAAGTCGTAGATGGTCTGGCTCTGGAACTTGGCGCCGAGTAGCTTCCCGGCGACGGTGTTGATGCCGGCGATGACATGAGCCTCGGGTGAGCGCTTCATGTCGTCGCACCTCCTCTTCGTCTTGGCCAGCCTGTCCTTGATGTCCATGGGACCGAGGAAGAAGGGCAGCGAGACGAACGTCCACGAGTTGGTCAGTTCCGCGGGGTTCTTCCTCGGGAACGCGTAAGGCACGGCGGCGCGAACCAGCGGCCTGCGGTCCGCCGCGGGGTCGCCCCGGTGCACCTGATACTTGTGCAGCGCCCCCGCCAAGCACGCGCAAACCACGTCGTTCACCGTGCATCCCATCTGCGTCTTGACCTCCCGGATGTCGGCCAGCTTGAAAGACGGGCAGGTCACGAGCGTCCTTTTGCCCGAGTACACCACCTTTGTTTTGGTATCGCAAAACACTGTCTTGGAGTCGTGCGGTCCGAAAGGGGTGACCAGCGCCCTCAGCACGGCGTAGATGCACTTGAGGATGTACCAGATGAGGTTGGCGATCTGCGTGAGAATGTTCACAGGCGAGAGCGTGCTCCAGTCCCACACCTTGGGGTTAGGCCGGCGCTGAAAGTTGACCGTCCTCACCGGTGACCCGTCCTCAGACACGCACGCCTCGTTGAGCACGTTCACAAGACTGATGCCGTCGCCGATGGTGTGGCTCAGGCGCACGCACACCATCGGGGGTTTCCTGCCCGGTCCCCCGGGTGAGTCCGTCCACGTGGCCCCGGGAGCGAGTGTGACCACGGTGACGTCCCACAACGGCCTGCTCGCGTCGAGCGGCTCCAGAATGAGCGCGTCCATCTTGGCGCGTAACTCCAGCTCCGACGAGACCTGGGCCCGCGTGACGTGGGATGCGAGCTTCTGCTCCATGTCCGCAACGACCTCCCACTCGAACGTCTTCTCCCCCATCACCACGCACCGCAGTCTGTCAAACGACATCACCTTTTTGAGCGTCTCGATCAGGTCCGCGTCGTTCGGAGCCTCGTCCATGAAAAAGAATGTCGTGATGGGGAAGTCGGGCACGTTCGCGAATGAGGGAAAGGCCGTGCCGGTCTTCGCAGCCCGCGCGAGGGTATGAGTCATGAGGCTCATCCTCCGCGGCCGCAGCGGGGTGTATCCCGGCCCCTGCATCTCGACCGACACCTCGTCCGGCGCTGCGTCGTCCAGCAGAGGGTCGGCTATCCGAGGTTTCGCGTTCATCACTGGGGCCGAAAAGCCCCTCGGGGTGGTTATTAAAAGTTACCTTCGTATCATCAAAAACAAATCCAACACGAACCCCCGCCCCAGACAAATAGACCCCAAATAGACCCTGAAATAGACTGGGAAAGGTCCCGTCGAGGACTCGGAACTGGCCTGATTCGAAACTCCCGTACACTGTTCACGCGAGGGACGCCAGATCCCGCGCGAGGGGGGGAAGGAAAGATGGTCTCCACCAGAAGGAGCAGTGCGAATGCCGCTGCTAAAGCATCGCAGCCCATGGTACGTTCCGCTCGTGACCCCGATGCGTTTCGCGGCGCTCCCCCGGGGGCAACCCTAAGTTAGAGCGTAAGAGCAGGGGGTACCCCTGTTGCCCCCGGCTGGTCCAGATCTGAGACCGCGCGGGGGGTCCGGGAGAGGCGAACGAGGCGCGCGCGGGGGGTTTTATCGCTCCTGGACGCATTGAGGACAATTAGCGGCCCCCTGCGACCCTCCTGGGTTCGCCCGCACACGGGATCTGACCCCTCGCCGGCTCCCACGGGCGTCGCACAACGGGCCTTTTTTTGATCTCTATCCGCCCGGTTCTCTTTTTCCGTTCCACCACCCTGACTTTTCCCGCCCCACTCCCAACCCACATCGCAGGCTGTGGATGTGGAGAAGGTGGTCGTCACCATGCCCAAGGACGGTCCCGGAGAGAGCGAGGAGGACCTGTACTCTCGGCTAAAGGAGCTCCAGAGGGAGCTCGAGTTCGTGGAGATCCAGGAGGAGTACATCAAGGATGAGCAGAAGAACCTCAAAATCGAGCTGCTGCGCGCGCAGGAGGAGGTGAAGCGCATCCAGGCCGTGCCTCTGGTGATCGGACAGTTCCTGGAGATGGTGGACGAGAACGCGGGGATCGTATCGTCCACCACGGGGTCCAACTACTACGTCCGCATCCTCTCAACTCTGAACCGCGAGCTGCTCAAGCCCTCGTCATCCGTCGCGCTCCACCGCCACTCCAACGCGCTGGTGGACATCCTGCCGCCGGAGGCTGACTCGTCCATCTCCCTGCTGAGCGATGCCGAGCGACCGGACGTGAAGTACAGCGACGTCGGAGGCATGGACGTGCAGAAGCAGGAGATTCGCGAGGCTGTCGAGCTGCCCCTGACGCACTTTGACCTGTACCGACAGATCGGCATCGACCCGCCCAGAGGCGTGCTCCTTTACGGTCCCCCGGGTACCGGAAAAACGATGCTCGCCAAGGCCGTGGCGCATCACACCACCGCCGCTTTCATCCGCGTCGTAGGATCGGAGTTTGTGCAGAAGTACCTGGGCGAGGGCCCCAGGATGGTGAGGGACGTGTTCAGGCTTGCCAAGGAAAATGCCCCCGCCATCATCTTCATTGACGAGGTTGACTCCATCGCCACCGCTCGCTTCGACGCGCACACGGGTGCCGACCGCGAGGTGCAGCGCATTCTCATGGAGCTCCTCAACCAGATGGACGGGTTCGACCAGACGGTGAACGTGAAGGTGATCATGGCGACAAACCGGGCGGACACGCTCGACCCGGCGCTCCTACGCCCCGGCCGCCTGGATCGCAAGATCGAGTGCCCGGCGCCGGACAGGAGGCAAAAGCGGCTGGTGTTCCAGGTGTGCACGGCGAAGATGAATCTCTCGGACGAGGTCGACCTGGAGGACTACGTGTCCAGGCCCGATAAGATCAGCGCGGCGGATATCCGGGCAATCTGCCAGGAGGCTGGACTGCAGGCGGTGCGCAAGAACCGCTATGTTGTCATGCCCAAGGACTTCGAGAAGGGGTACAAGAGCAGTGTGCGCAAGCCGGGCGACGAGTTCAGCTTCTACCAGTGATCATATAGCTAGTGGGTGGTGTAAAAACGAGCGATTATTTCCTTCAAACTGCGTCGAGTCCAATTACGTTTTTCAGCTACCCGAAGAGAGACCGACTCCGCGTCGACCTCCTTCCCTATTTCACACATACTGAAGAAACACACCCACCCTCGTAGCACCCTCTGCACCCTCTTCCAACCCTCTTCTCTTCACTGTTTATGTGTATTTTTCATGGCTTCTTGATTCGGTCTCGCCCTCGCGTCGCGCGAGTTCAAGACCAGGTGTTGTCAACTGTGCTGTCAATCTCTGCGCCGACGCCCTTTACGGGGGCTTGGAGGAGCACTTGAAGCAAGCCGCGCGAGAGGCGAAGTTGTGCGCCCGGCAGTTTGTGCACATCCAGTCACCCGACCTGAAGTTCTCGGGAGCGGACCCGCCCGAGGAGGACTGCGTCGCAGCCGAGCTCTGCTCACCGCCGGACTTGCGCTGCTTGCACTTGAAGCACGCAGACCTGGAGGCAAAGTTGTGCGCGCGGCAGCCGGTGCAGATCCAGTCGCCGGGGCGGAAGTTGCCCGCCGTGGGACCACCCGCGGGTTCGGACGACTTGGAGACGTCGCCGGAGAAGCCACCCCCACCACCGGAACCGCCAGCCTTGGCGTTCTTGCACTTGAAGCACACGCTGCGCGACGCAAAGTTGTGAGCGTGGCACCCGGGGCAGGTCCAGTCACCCGGACGACGGACGCCACCGCCGCCGCCAGCCGAGGCAGCCGCCGAGGACCCGCCGCCCGAGCCGCCAGCCGAGGCGGCAGCCGCCGAGGACCCGCCCTCGCCGGAGGCAACCACAGCCGCGGCGGAGGAGGGAGCCTGGCGCATGCCGAGCCAGGCAAACACCAGGCAGAGGTACGGGGGCTCCGCCGCCGCGAGCTGGCTCACGGGCTCCAGGTGGAGCGCAAACGCGGCGACGCGGGTGAGGCCCGGGGTGGGATCCACCGTGCGGTCGACGCGGCACACCATAACCGGTGATCCGGTGTTGTTGTGACCCGGCGCGCCCACGACGCTCTGGTCCACAGCCACCGTCTTGAGGCGCACCTGCGCGCCGGTGTTGGCGACGGCGACGGCGCTCGCCTCGATGGCGGCGGCAATCTCCGAGTCCTGCACAACCTCGAGGCGCGCGCCCTTCTGCAAGCCGGCGCTCACCTCGGACACGAGGCTCCAGTCGTTGGGGTTCGCCACGCGGTCCATCATCTGGCAAAACTTCTGGGGGCCAACCGTGGACAGGACGCCCTGGAGGTTGGTCACCAGCGGCGCCAGGCGCTGGGCCCAAGCCGCGCTCTCCTGGGGACGAAGCACGTACCCGGTAGCCGCGGACGCAGAGGTACTCAGCACGCCGACGCCCTCGGCACCCGCGGTGGAGGACTGCAGCATGGAGAGCAGAGCCTCGGGGGACTGGGCCGCCGCCGCCGCCGCGGGCGAGGGGCTCGCCGGCTTGGCCGCTCCAGCCGCCGCGTACGAGCCCTTGCCCGCAGCCAGGCCCGACGCCATGGCCGAGGCGTACGTGGGGGGCTGAGAGGGCGCCGCGACGGGCGCGGGGGCGGCGGGGGCGGCTCCGATGGGTGCAGCCGCGCCGATGGGAGCGACGGGCTTCTGCACGGGCGCGCCAATCGGAGCGCCTCCAATGGGTCCGCCTCCGATGGGTCCCGAGCCGATAGGGGCGAAAGAACCGCCGATGGGCGCCGCAGCCGCGGGCCTGCTGACGGGGGCATCGAAGCCACCGCCGACCGAACCAAACCCCCCCCCGAGTCCGCTACCGTTGCCGAGGCTAAGTCCTGGCGCGCCAATACCCCCCAAGCCGCCGGCGCCACCCTTCAGCGGGATCGGGTAGTTGGGGAACGGCCGAACCTCGTCGCTGAGCTGCACGCTGGTGCCCGTGAAGGTGGGCAGCAGGTTGAGCTGTCCGGCGAGGCTCTCACTGAGCCAGGCGGCGAACCCGGCCGGGTCGCTGCCGTTGAATCGCCCCAGCGTGAGGTGCTGCTGATCGGGGCGCTGGTTGGGGTAGTACATGTCCGCACCAGGGAGCATGCGAGCCAGGGCCTGGGCGATACGCAGCGCATCAGGCGAATCCACGCCGAGGAGCACGCAGCCACTCTGTGTCACCCTGGGAAGGAGATGGGGGAGGATGGGGGAGGTCAGCGGGGTCGGGCGGCGGATTGGCTAAAAAAAGCGCGGGATTTGGGGGCCCATCGGCGAGAATCGGGGGGATTGTTCGGCCTGTGATCTGGGAGGCGCGACGACTCACTTGCAGCGGGGAAGAAGCCTTCCAGGGACCTGGCCGAACTGAATCGCGATGGAGCTCATCACGTCCGTAATCTGCCTGCCAGTCATACCCGTTCCCTCAAGCCCCGAGAGCAGGGCGATGTGCGGAGGAGAGCAGCCCATGCCTGGGATTTGGGGAGCGTGGGGGTGATCGGGTGAGCACGGGTGTGTAGATCGGGAGGCGCTGGGGACTTCAAAGCACGGGAGACCCGGCGCAAACCCCTCAATTCCATCGAGCAATAGTGATGGAATCGTTTCGCCGGCGAGAAAATCCCGACGGGGCCGATGCGAGACGCGCGCAGCGGCCAAGATCGCGCCCGTAGGGTTTTTTTTCCAGGGGAGCACCGTGTTGGGCTGGATCCGCGGGAAAATGCCGTAAAGACGTACCCGCTCGGGGCTCGGCCTGCGACACGAACTGGCCCTCGTAGGGAGATCCACGATGAGACTGAAGGACCAGAGCCAGATGCTGCACCGCCTGATCCGCCGCATCGTCGAAACGAAGCCTCGCGTAGGTGTGTGCCGGCACTATCTCGACGCCGGTCGCGGCTCCCATCAGACTCTGCATTTTCGCTGCTTCGTGCCGTAAACAACCCGTAAACACGTGCCCAGCTTTCGAGCGACGCGCTTTTCCCCGCACAGACAAGTTCGCGATCCGCTCGCGACTCCTGTGCACTGACGAGAGCGCGTTCCTTACGCTCTTCACTGTGTCGACCGCGTGCAATCGCCCGGTTGAAGCGTGGGACCGCCCACTTTTTCACGCAAGTCTTTCAGAAACTTTTTTGACGCGGCTTGATTTTTTTCGAAATATTCCCGAGTGGTTGACTTGGTCTGCTTGGTCCTGACTTGCCGTCCCGCGTTTGCAGTGGGGCGGACTGCTCTGCAGCTGATGTCATAGAAGGTACGGCACAAAACAAGATGCGTCAAGCGCTCGGGTGTTCGCCCCGCTGGGGGGCCGAACCGACGAGGAGAACCGGGTTCGGCGCGCGCCAGAGGTCGATTCGATCGTTAGTGACGTGCATTCGGTGCGAGAGCCCGTCGGAGGGCGCCCCCGACGCGCCCCGAGGAGGCGCGAAGAGCTCGGGAAGGACCCTGCTGCGCATCGCGATGGGCGCCGCGACCGTCGCGGCGCCTTGGGTCTCCCCTTTTGTGGCGAGCACGGTGACCCAACCTGGGGTGGCACGCGCGGCGACGACGTGGAAGAGCATGAAGGACCTGCCCGCCATCGAACCCGGCGCGCACCCGGCGCTCACGGTCCGCGAGTTGACCCCGCGTCAGAGGGAGTTCACTGCGTGGCTCGACGGTGTCCGAGAGGAGTGCATCAGGCGGGGGATATCCGAGGAGACCGTGGGGTCGTGCTTCAACGAGCTGGAGCCGTCACCTGAGACAGTGGTGGAGAAAACAGCATCCTCGCACGTGTTGAACCCGGAAAAGAACCTCAGCGTGGAGGCGTACCTGCGGAGGATGGTGTCCAAGGACAGGGTGACTAAGGGCGCCGCGCTCATGGTTGAACACGCCGAACTCCTCAACGAGGTAGAACGGGAGTACGGGGTGCCGCCGGAGATACTGGTGGCCATATGGGGCATAGAGAGCCACTTCGGCGGGTTCCAGGGTGAGCACGACTGCATTCGCGCGCTCGCCACCCTTGGATTCGAGCACCGGCACTGGAAGGGGGATTACTTTGGCAACGAGCTCGTCGAGGCGGTTAGGATAATCGACGAGGGTCACGTTCCCCTGGGAGACTTGGTGGGATCGTGGGCGGGAGCGCTGGGACAGTGCCAGTTCATGCCGTCCAACTTCCACAGGTACGCGGTGGACAAGGACGGCGACGGACGCGCCGACATATGGCGGTCGCTGCCGGATGTGTTTGCTTCGATGGCCAACTTTTTGAAGCAGTACTGCGAATGGAACCCAAACGTGAGGCCGGCGGGGTTCAGGGTGACAGTGGAGGGGGATCAGCTGCCGGAGGATGTGATCGGTGGGTGGTGGGGAGAACGAAAGACGCCTAAACCGGCCAGTTACTTCCTTTGGAACGGGGTCAAGCCGATTCATAACACGCTTCGGCTGCCTCGGAGCGCCGAGAGTGTCCTGCTGATGCCGGAGGGGAAGGATGGTCCGGCGTTTCTTGCGCTCTGCAACTTTCGCGCCATCATGAGGTACAATCCGTCGACGAACTACGCTATGGCGGTGTCTATGCTGGCGCAGGACATCGTCGACGAGGTGGCGGCTGTCAGGAAGGAGGCATAGGGAGGCGCAACATCTAGAATGAAACTAGTTCAAAGAAATCACGACCGTCAGACGTCAATACTCTCGTCGTCGCGCGGGTCTGCACTCTCACGAGAGGCGTTGGACCCTATTCCTACAACTATCAATAATCGTCATCGGCGTCGACGTCCATGAAGTCCTCCCCGCCCTGCTCCCCGCGCGTGGGCGTGAAGTATGTCAGGATCGAGTTGCGCTGCGACGCCGAGAGCAGCGGCCTGCGAGCGCTCCTCCGGGTCCTCACGGCGATGGGACCGGGCGTCAGGAGCGCCACCGCCGCGCCGGCGTTGATGTCCACGTTCTCCTTGTTCATCGACACATCACCGCACGTCGCGTCAACGCCGGGTGGTGCCGCCCTAGCGTTGAAGATTGGCATGGGGGTCTCAAAGTCCAACCTCTGCCCCTCCTCCACGGCGCGCCGCAGCCACTCGCCACCCGAGAGCAGTCCCCGCGTCGAGGGGGTCCGATCACGCGTCGCAGGTGCCGGAGTCCTGAAGAAATCGCGATCGCTGTTCGACGTGTGCATCCCCTCGCGCCCCGCGCTCGCCCCGACCTCGCCCCTGACGTCCCCGCCTCGGTCGGCGTCTCGGAGGGTGGATCGGTCCACGGTCCACACCCTCGCCGTGTCGTCGTCAGCGCACGAGGCGAGGCACGTGAAGTCGTTCGGACACCAGTCAACCGCGACGACCTCGCCCGTGTGGCCTTTCAGCACCGCAGGCGGCTCCAACGGCCTGTCGACCTCCCACACGTACACGTGGTGATCGCACGATCCGCTGGTCACGTGCGTACCCTCCGGGCTGAACGCGAGCTTGTTGTAGAAGCTCGTCCCTTGGTGACCCCGAAGGTGGCACCGGGGACCCGATGCCGGACCGTGCAGGTCGAAGACCGCGATGTGAGAGTCTGAGTACGCCGCGGCGATGCGCGACGAGCCCCAGGGCGCCATGGCGAGCGCCACGACCCCGCGACCGCGCCGCTGCCTCTTGGTCGGTGCCGTGGACTCGCCGTCGCCGCGGAACCAGTTCTTACCACCCGCGCGCTCCGGCGGGTCCTCGTCCGCGATCTCCCACAGCGGCGACCCGCGCGACAGCTGTCTAACATCCCACAACTTGATCAGCCCGTCGGCGGCGCCCGCGGACACCAGAACCTGTCCGTCGTGCGCGAACGCGATGGACGTGACGCTGTGCTGAACGTCGCCCCGGACGCTCCTGGACTCGTTCCTGCTCGAGGAGGTCAGTCGCTGCTGCCGCTGACGCGAACTTCTCGCCGGGAACTCCTCGACGACGGCGTCCACGAGCTCGATGCTGGTCTGGGACCTGGTCACCGCGCGTCGCTCGCCCCCCCGCCCCCCGAACCCCCGCGCCGTGCCGCCTCCCATAGCCGCCGGGGGTTCGTGCGCGCGTTCCACCACCGCCGTCGGCGCCGAAGCCGGCTCCCCCTCCGGGCCCGGCGCGATCCCCGAGGAACTCGCCCTGGTCCTCCGCGAGTCTCTCATGTCCCACAACGCGATCGTGCCGTCCCTCCCGCAGCTCGCGAAGACGCTCCCCCCGTTCCCGTCGTCGCCGCCTCCCTCGGGTCTGACGCACACGGACTTGACGCTGCCGTTGTGCCTGCGGAAGAACCGGAAGGGCACGGCGTTCTCCACGTCCCACAGCCGCACGGACTGATCCCCCGACGCGGTGAGTATTCGACCGTCGCCGTGGCACCACGCCGCGTCGAATATGGCGTTCTCGTGCGCGATCCATTGTTGCTCCGGTCGGAACTCCGGGTCAATCTCCAGCCCGGGGAGTTTTCCCGCGGCGTCAACAATGGTCACGACGCCCTCCTCGTCCGCGATCGCGAGGAGCCTCTGGCCGCGATCGCACCTCCCGAACCTGGCGACAAACGGTGGAGAACCCACGCCCGTGTGCGGGGGCACGACTGGGATGATTCCACACCCCGGTCGACGCGCGTCGTGGACGAATCCCGAGATCCCCGGTCGCCTGTGCGTGTTCCTCGCGTGCCTCACCAGCTCGCGGCCCCGGAGGAACTCGTGCACGGAGCCACGGCGATGGATGGGTTCGCGCGCGCCGGGCAACGCCGCGACGTGGTGTTGACTCGCCACACGACTGTTCCACATGAGCTCGTGGCACATCAGCTCGTCGTCATCCCCTGGCCCGACGCGGTGTCCGCGGATGGGCGAGCACAAACCCGCTCCCTCGGATTCCAAATCCCGAGTTGACGGCGAGGACATCCCGCCCGTCTCCGTCTCCATCCACAGCCGATCTTTTGTCGGTGTCGACATCCCCATGATTACCATCCTATCTCCCCCCACTACGCAGAGGACGCGCGCGGAATAACCCGGACGCGCCTCTTGTTGTAACGGCGAGCGCTGGGTCACCCGCCTCTTTCGCACAATTGGGGTGCCCCTTCTGTCAAGGGTTACTTTCAAATCCAAGTTTGGCGCCAATCCGCGTTGTGGCCCTGGTCGAGGGGGAAGGGAGGGAGAGTGGGGGGAAGAGTCGGAAACGCAATGGGGAATACTTTTGGCAACACGCTGCGGGTGCTGGCCACCACGGGACCACAGCACCCAGCGCTAGGCACCAGATCGAGGGCCGCCTTCGATAGGGGTCGCGCGTAGAGAGACGGGCGTGAGCTCGGCGCGAACCCCGATACCCCCCGCGAACGGGTCCAGCGGCCGCTCGCACAGCTCCGAGATATAATCGCCCCACGAGAATCGGCCAAAAACCCGAAGCACTAACAACCGGGGGAGATGACGGGTGAGACGACCCCAGAGCGCAAGGTCGGCGCAAAGACCGCCGAGGATCTGTTGCTCAAATACAACCTCCCCCCCGGTTCGGACGAAGAGGCCATCCAGCGGGTGCTCGCGAGGCTCGGGGACCTGCCCGTGTCCGCCGAGAAGGGCACCGCGCCCAGGGGCTCGCAGAAGTCGCCAAAGTCCAAAGCCGGGTCGAAGCCGGTGTTCAGGCCCGCGGGAGGGACGCCGAAGACGACGGTGGCGTGGAGCGCGTCCGCTAATAAGAAACCCGGCACTCTGGACGCGCTCAGGGAGTACGACGAGGACGAGGAGAACCCGAACATGACTGCCGAGGAGCGCGCGAGGAAGATGGTCGCAGCCGCGGTGGAGGAGAAGCTGAGAGCGGGCGAGTCCGCCAACAAGGTGGGACTCACGCCGAAGGAGCGCTTGGGACCCATGGGCGTGCTCAAGGAGGAGGTCACCAACGCCAACGCCCGGGCTCGGCGCCTCGAGACCGCGCTGCAGCGGAGGGACCAGGAGGTTGAGGAGCTGAAGGCGCGGGTCAACCAGCTCGCTCGGGAGCGATCGGCGCTCGCGACGCTTAAGACTCGGCAGCTGGCCAACTCCGCCGAGGTGACCGAGACGGCGGCGGCGGTGGCCAAGCGCCTGACTGACTCCCCGGACCCCAACGAGCGCCCGATGACTCCCAAGAACTCGGCCGGTCAGCCGCTGAGCCTCAAGACCCGCTGGCACGCGCTCGAGATGAAGGCGCGGCGGGGTGACAAGTGCCTGTTGCTGCTGCTGAGGTCGTACAAGCATATGGAAACGGAGTGCGCGGATTACCGGCGGATGATGGAGACCGCGAGGCAGGGAGAGGAGTTCGCGACGAACGAGCTGAGGGCGACGAAGGATGCGTTGGAGGATGTCTCCAAGAATTACGCCGCCGCCGAGAATTTGCTCAACGAGGCGCAGGAGAGGGAGGACAAGCTTGGCGAGAAACTGAAGAATGAGCGCGAGCAGAGGAAGCAGCTGGCGGCTGAGCTCATGACCTTACGCGCGGAAAAGGAACAGAACGACGAGGAGTTCAAGCGGTTCAAAGACCGCAAGAACGAGCTGCTGGAGCGCACGGTGAAGCGGGACCACCAGATTGACAAGATCAACAAGAAGCTGTCCGAGACGACTGCGGAGCGCGATGCCGAACGGAAGGAGCGCCGCAAGCTCGAGGAAGAGATCCTGAGGGTGGAGCAGCGTATGTCCACCCTGCGCCGACGGAACAAGAGCCTGGAGGTTGGCAACCAGCGGTCACGCGACGAGGAGGTTGAGGAGCTTCGCGCGAGCGTCTCGCGACTCTCCATGGAGTGTCAGATCAAAGAGGAGGAGTGTCAGATGCTGGCGGGGATGGTGTCCAAGGGTGGGGCCCGCAGCGTCATGAAGAGCGGAGGATCCGTGTCTCGAGGCGGTGTCGCATCGGTGGCGCGCGCGTCGGCTCCAGCCAGGGGATCGCCGCTCGGCCTGGGTCCCGGCGCCGGCCTCGCGCCTCGAAGCCGAGCTCGAACATCCGCACCCGAAGCGTTGAAAAACGGCGACGCCCTGTACGAGGAGTTCGCCTCGACGTTGCGGTGATGGACGTCGATTCGTGATAGCTGCTAGGTGTAAATCTAATTGAATGCGAGCTACTCGCGCTAAGTATATGTGGGGTCACCGGTGATTAGCGTTTTGCTACCCCGTACGCTTGATAGTTCTGGTACGGCAGCAGCAGGCTCTTCGGCATGTCCTGATACGGCGAGAATAGGTTATGCCTCTTACCCTTGAACGCGGTCACCGCATCCACGGGCGCCAAAAACTCCGCCAATGGCCGGTCCAGCGCCTGCTCCACGTTGAGCGACGCCCTGATGGCCTCATAAGATGCCGCCTCACCCGCCAAACGCGTCAACGATTCATCGGGTCTTACCCCCGCGGGCTGCTCTCCCCTGCGACGCACCCAGCCGAACGGCGCGCGCCCCGGAGATACCCCACCCTGAGACGAGTGTCTCGCACCGGGGGAGACGTTAACCGCCCCGGGCGGCACCGCGCGCGCGGGGGACGCCGGCCGTCCCGCCCTTGACCATTCGCGCAATTCCGTGAATCCCCCGTCGCTCCCTTGCCTGGCCTCTGCCTCCCTGGCGGCGCGAATGGACTCGGTCCGGTCCGACTCCGTCGTCTCGTACGACTGGTACGAGGAGTCGTAGCGTTGCGGCGACTCCCTCGAGCTGCGCGACGTCGTTCCCGAGTGACTCGGCGAACGATTCGGGGTCTCCTCGCCCGAGAAGGATTCTCTCCCCGGCGTCGGCAGCTCGGACGCGGTCTCGGACTCGGCGAAGTCCAGCTCGCCGTTGTACCCCTCACCCAGCGCCTCGAGGAGCTCCTGCTTCCTCCGCTCCTCGTAGTCCGCGCTCCGGTCGCGGCGCGCCTGGGACGCGCCGCAACAAAGCCCCATCCCGGCCGTGCCCCGTGCCCCGAAGACTGCCGTTCCCGACGGGTCTCAAGATGAAAGGATACGAAGGCACGAAGGTTCCTTCACAGTCGATGGCGCTCCGCGTCGCGGCACGAGTCCATCTCGCCGCCCGATGGCGAGGTCTGCGTCACACGAGCACGCGACCGATCCATCCCCGCGCGACGGTGATCGATGACCCGGGTCCCGAGAACCCCGGGCTGGATGCGGCGGGCCTCAACATCAGACGGGGAGGGGTGGAAGGGAGGAACCTTCGCGAAACGTTGGCCAACGCGGGCATGACGCCCAAGCAGGTGCGGGACGTGATCTATGCGCACCCACAGCTGGAGACGCAGTACGACCTGGTAAATGAGGTCCAACCTCGGATAAACTACCTGAGGTTCCTGGATGACAACGACAGGCTCGACGGGGAGAGCGTCTCGAGCTGCATCGCCCGGCAACCGCAGTCGCTCGAGAGGGACTTCCATTTGGTGCACGAGGATGCCGACTACGCAGTGGTGAACAAACCGTGGTGCGTGCGACTGGACACGCCGAGGGGCTGGCCGGGTAAGGTCCGCTTCACCCCAAAGTATCCCGGCGACCTGAGCGTGGAGGACTGGCTGGAGCGACGGTACCCTGACTGGGACACGGTCCGTTTTTGTCACCAGCTGGACAACGCCACTTCGGGGGTGCTGGTAGCCGCGTCGAACAAACGCGCCGCGGGGGCCGCAGCGAAGCTGTTCAGAGAGAGAAGGGCGCTAAAGACCTACCTGGCGATCGTGTTTGGACACCCCGAGAAGGACGAGTGGACGGTGGATGAACCGATGGGACGGGACCCGGATGATCCGAAGGGGTTCCGGGAGCGAGTGGACCCAGAGCACGGGAAGGCGTGCGAGACAAGGTTCAGGGTGCTGAAGCGGGGTAAGCTGAATTTGAGGGGCAAATTCGAGGGCGTGCCCGTGAGCAAGGTGGAGGTGACGCCGGTGACGGGCAGGAGGCACCAGATTCGGTTGCACCTGCAGTTTAGCGGGCATCCAATTGTGGGTGACAATGCTTACAGCGAGGACACTGACTCTTTCTGGACGTTCCTCCACGCGCACAAGCTGACGCTGCCTTTCGACGAGCCGAGGGGTACGATGCAGTTCGTGGCGCCGGAACCCGAGTCTTTCGCGGCAGCCATGGAATGGGCGACATAGCGCACGACGTAGCGGCTAAACGAATCATGATGATGATACTTAGGCTAATCTATCCCTGCAGCCAGTCGAGGAAGAGGAGGCTGAAGGTTGCTATGAACAGCACAATCCCGACGATGAACGACCCTTCCCCGCGTCTCTTTATCGTCTTCTTGAGCTGCACGTTCCCACTCTCCAGGTTCCGTGTGCTCTCCACCGCCTGCGCGTACAGCTGTTCGATCTGCGCCGCCTGCGCCTGCACGTGCGTGGCAAACAGAGAGGACAGCGCCGACAACTCCGCAACCTGACCCTCCGCCCTCCGAACCTGCTCCACCAACGTCGTCAGCTCATCCACCAGTGCATCGCCCTCCGTCTCGTGCACCTGCGCCTGCGCCTGCCGCTGCTGCTGATCGATCGAGCTTTCGTCGCCGATGGTCTCGGTCGTGGATGCCGCCGGCGTCGGTTCCCTGTTTCTCCTCGGCGGCGTCGGCGGCTTGGGGGGCGCTCGCCTCCGCCGGTGCTCCGCCGACGCCAGCACCTTCTTGAACCGAACCTCCCTGCACTGGTCGAAGGACGCGGCGACCCTCTGGAGAAACTCGGTGAGGATCAGGACGACGCCGTGCATGTGGGCGACTCCCTGCACGCCCTCTGTCTTCCCAGCCTCCACCTCCTGCACGGTGGACTTGAGCATGGTGATGTGCGCCTGGCACGCCTTCACGCTGAGCCGCACTTCGGACTCGATGCCGTCCCTGACGGTGTCCGAATCCTTACCCTCCCTCAGGTAGTCGGCGCGGTGTCGCGTGACGAACGCCCGCAGCTCACGTACCAGCACAAGGGTGTCGTGCGCGCTCTTTAGCACCGGGGATCGCGCCGAGGGCGGAGGCAGATCCCTGGGCGCCACCAGTGCGTCCGCGTGATCCGGGGTCATGCCGCTCTGGGAGGCGTACGCGCGGTGCGCCGCCTCCCTGAAGGCATCGCTGACGTCCATCTCGTCGGCTCTCGTCGCCCACCCCGGGTCCTCCCCGACCCTACGCCGCGGCTATGAGTAGGGCGCGCGTTCTCTGCCTGTGTTTGAGTCACGTCTCGCCCGTGTCTCCCGCGTATCAGATTTTGCCGGGAACTCGTCTCAAAAAAATGAGTCGACTCAGCACATCACAGGAGAGCGTGAGTCGGCTCGGAGGGGGTTGCGACGCCAGTTACTCATCGGAGCGGTCGCCCAGAGGACGAGAAGAGCCGAGAAACTCGCTTCGGCCCGCCCCGCACTACATAGGGGGTGGGCTCGACTGCTCGAGTTTGAACGAATAATATCTCTCATCCGAGGTGGAACGTGGACTGCCGTGGACCGACGACCGCATCCGATGGCTTCCGCATCCGTAACTCCGGTCCCCGTGGCCCGCGCGGCGGCGAGATCATGCACCCGGCCCGTATCCACGGGACCCGCATCGACCCGCCGGTGGACATCCATCTCTCCGCCCGGGACCTCGACGGACCGCCGCGGGTCGAATAAACCTTTAGATCGATCCCCCGGATCCACCAGGACCGCCGCGTTCTTCCACGACTACCACCACCACAGCTTCGACCACACGCACGACCGCGCCTATCAGAGGTGGCTCGCCGACCTCACCGCGGTGGTGAAGCACCAAACGTGGAGCGCCTTACCAGCCTTGCTCCGGTTCCCTCACGCCGAGCCGGATGTCGTGCTCCAACTCGCCGCGGGCGAGGGTCAGACGGCGCTGGTGAAGCGGATCCTGGAGTCGTTCCCGGGCGCGGTCGAACCCGGGGGACCCGCGGCGGCGGGAGCGGCGGTCACGGCCGCGTCCAGGGGGCATCACAACGTGGTGGTCGCGCTCCTGGACCACGGGCTCTGCGCCGACGCCGTGGACGAGCACGACGTCGCGTTGATCCTCGCCGCCGCGGGCGCCTCCGACGTGTGCGGCGAGGGATGCGCGGCGAGGTGCGTGCGGACGCTGTTGGAGCGAGGCGCGGACGCCAACGCGTCGGCGTCGAGAAAAGGGTGGAAGCCGTTGATGGCGGCGGCCAAGACGGGCGAGTCGCGGGTGGCGGAGTTGCTCCTAAACGCCGGCGCCGACGTCGAGGCAAGGTACCCCAACGGCAAAACGCCCCTGTACTGCGCCGCCGAGTGGGGGCACGTCAAAGCGGTGGAGGTGCTGCTCGCACACGGCGCGAGGCCGGACGTGGCCGCGGACAGGCTCATGACGGATCACACGGCGGCGGTATCGCGGGGCGTGCTGCCGGCGGAGGTGGCGGCGAGGAACGGACACAAAGCGTGCGCCGACCTCCTGTTCGAAGCCAACGCGGGGGCGCGGCGGGGGCGAGGAGATGCGAAGGGTAAGAGTCTCGAGCCGCGCGTGCGGGAGACCACGATCAAGGGTGGGGAGTCCTGGTGAAGGCGCACTCTGTTGTAAAACGACGTCGTTGTATGAAATTTCAAACTGAACGAAGTGTGTGCTGCGCAACTTTGAATCTGTTATACATCGGTTCAGGGGACCGCCTCTCGGCCCCGCGAAGAAAAGAATAAAAGAAGTTTGATGACTGCGCGGATATCACAGGTTGTACTCCTTGCCCCAACCCTCCGGTGCCTCCTCCTCGACGTCAAAGTCGTGAGTCTCCGACCAGGATCTCGGCGCAACGCCCGTCGCCTCATAAACCACCTTCTCCATCTTGTTGAAAACCTTGTTGTCATCCATGATGGGGTTCCACCAGCCAGACACGATGCAGTAGTTACCCTCGAAAGGCGGCCTGTGGTGCGCGCCGTGGCCCTTGCGGGAGATGAGCACACCCAGGTCCTGCAGCTTCACCACAATCTCTGGCAGCTGCGACTTCTTCATGTGCGACCACGCGTGGAACTGCTGGGACAGCACGATCATGCTGCAGAACACGCCCATGAAGGCGCACGTGTCGGGTGCGAGGCCCGGGGCGAGCAGCAGGGGCACGGTGACGCACATCGTCGCCGGGCAGGTGGTGTGAATGTTGTTGGCGAACTGGCGCTTGGTGATGGTCCACGGGTACTTGTGGTGGCCCTGGAAGGCGTCGATGATGCCGCCCATCACCGGCGTCGCCTTGCTCCCGTAATTGTCCACGGACCAGTGGAACACGCCGGTGCCCAGGTCAGAGAGCCAGTACGCCAGGAGGCCGGAGCCGACGAGGGATGCCCACGCCGCGGGGTCGCCGCCGTCGCCAGCCATCTCGATGCCGACGCCACCCCGCGCCACCAGAGCCGCGCACGACGCGAACAGGCCGGTCGTGACGGCGCGCTGGAAGTCGGTAGAGACAAACGCGGCGGGATCCTGAATCATGGTACCGCCCATGGCCTGAGACGAGAGGTGAGGTGCGAGGTCAGTCGGCTGTCGGCCGAGTGGATAAATTCAGCTGAAACGATGGGAACGTGAGGTGGGTGGGGCACGCACGTCGATAGTCTTGCGAAGGGTCGTGGCGGTATCCATCTGCACCATGCGGCGGCGCATCTCAGCGTCGGTGTCGATGCTGCTGCCCACGTCCATGCTGCTGCCCACGTCCATGCTGCTGGTCACGTCCTGAATCACCCGGCACACGGTCGCGTTTCGCGTGGACACCTGAACCGCCGACTTTTTGGCGACAGAGCGCCCGCTGGTAGACCTCGCGGCGCCCGCGGTGGACGCCGCGACGGTCCCGCCGAGCGCGATGGTGATAGCGGACATGTGTGACACTTCCTGTGCCTCCCTAACTTACTGGCGTGCTTCCTCTGTGGAGGTTGCGCGCGTGTAGAATGCCTCCATCATGGGAATATACTGGCCGCTGATGCTCGTGACGTGTCGCTCTCACAAGCATCGTGGACTGCTCGAGCTTGGTTTCGAAGGAAAAGATGAATCGCGGAAAATAACTCCCATCCTCCTCCGCAGTCAGCACACGTCAACGCAGGTTCAATGACGTAACGACGCGTGCGTTCAAATCCTAAAGTTCATCCCCTCGCGTCCCTCTCCGCGCGTCCCTCAGCCTCATCACGTTGTCCGCAATCTGCCTCACGCCCGAGTAAATCCTCTCCTGCACGCCGGAGCCGTGCCCTGTGACAACCTCGAGCACCGTCTCAATCATCTCGTGGTTCCCCATGATGTTGACGTGGTCGCCGCTGAACCTTCCCTCCTGGATACCGCCCCCCCACAGGCTCATAGCCCTGTGGTTATACTCCACGATCTTAACCTCGGCGCCCGCGGGGTTCAACCCCGAACCGTCCCTCCAACCCGACGCGCACATGTACCCGAGGCTCACGAGCGGGATGGACCCGTCGCCGTCAACGGACGTCACGCCGCGCTCCACCCCGCGGCCGTGCACGGACACGTCCAGCGCGAAAGGCCTCTCGGGTTGACCCGGTCTGTGCACGTAATGGTACGCGCGCTCGGTCGGTTTGCCCACGCCGTAGAGGCAGTAAATCTTCAAGTTTGGCGCTCGGGGCAGCGGCGCGGTGAGCGGATCCCCAAACTTTTCCGACGGACCCGCCGGTCTGGGCAGCGGGCCGATGAACCCGCCGGTCGATGCGCTCGGTTGACCGACGCCGACCGCGCGCAGGATGCGATCGATCCAACCCCCGGATCCGCCACCCGCGAGTCTTCGCCCGCCGAGCGTGACCCGCCGAAAGTCGGAGTCGTGCCGCGGGTGATCCGCGCAGATGCGGTCAAAGAGCAGCTCGAGCGACTCCGTGATGGTCAGGTTCCGCGCCGCGTCCTCCACGACGATCGACGGGGTCCCGTTGGCGGTCGGCGACGATGCGCCGTCGTCGCCGGACTTTCCCTCGGACCCCCCGTTCTCGTCTCCGTTCCCGTTCCCGCCTCCGCCTC
>MDTA01108869.1_pt1 | contig 20012 bp, 18 predicted proteins | sample 811151 | NCBI WGS metagenome assembly MDTA01 (sample SAMN05326648, study PRJNA326480) | marine metagenome | isolation source: seawater | place: Indian Ocean: South | collected 2010 | reverse complement strand
GGAGAACGTGGTGCAATACTGGCGCGAGCATGTGCTGGAAAGCGCGGAGGAACACATCGATGCGCTGCGCTCACATGTTGGCGATCAGGCGCAGTTCGCGAATGTGTGCCGCAATATTATCGCTGATCTGGGGCTGCCCATAGACCTCGATGACCCGATGGATGGTGAAACCAATCCCGATGACGTCGAAACCATGGACGAATCGCAGGACTCGGACGCGGAATTCAGTCCCGAAGACGTAATGCTTGATGAAGAGGCGGGTGGTGACGAAAGCACCGACGGGGAAGCGACCACCGTGGAAATGGATGCGCACGCGGATATGGACGACGCTGCGGGCGAGGCCGATCCAGATGAAGCCCCAGTGCCGATGCCAGATGACGCTGGGCGTATTGCTGTGGACTTTAACTATTCAAGTTTTACCGAAAAATACGACGAGATAATCAAAGCCGAAGAACTCTGCGACGCGGAAGAATTGACTCGACTCAGGCGCTTGCTCGACCAGCAACTGCAGACTCTGCATCACGCCACATCGAAGCTGGCGAATCGTTTGCAGCGTCGGCTTATGGCCAAGCAAAACCGCACCTGGGAGTTCGATCTGGAAGAAGGCATGCTGGACGCGGCGCGTCTGACCCAAGTGATCATCGATCCAATGAATCCGCTGGCGTATAAACAAGAAAAGGAAATGAAATTCCGCGACACGGTAGTGACTTTGCTCATAGACAGTTCCGGTTCTATGCGTGGGCGCTCGATCACCATTGCCGCCATGTGTGCCGACATTATGGGTCGTACTTTAGAACGGTGCTCAGTGCGGGTGGAGATTCTTGGGTTTACCACCCGTGCATGGCGGGGGGGACAGTCCAGAGAGGATTGGATCAATGCCAGTAAACCGTCTAATCCTGGGCGACTGAATGACATTCGACACATCGTCTACAAATCTGCGGATGATCCATGGTCCAGAGCGCGACGTAACTTAGGCTTGATGATGCGCGAGGAACTGCTTAAAGAGAACATCGATGGCGAGGCTTTGATATGGGCGCATAACCGCATCGTCACGCGCAATGAACAGCGTAAGGTGATGATGGTGATTTCAGATGGATTGCCGGTCGATAACTCCACCCTGCTGGTGAATCCAAGTAACTTTCTGGAGCAGCACCTTAAGTACGCGATCGATATGATTGAAAACCACTCGCCGGTGGAACTTGTGGCGATTGGCATTGGCCATGATGTCACCCATCACTACAAGCGCGCGGTGACGATAACGGATGCTGAACAATTGGGTGGGGCGATGACCGAACAACTCGCCGAACTTTTCGACGTCAAAGATTGAGCTCGGGTAATCAAAAGCGTGTAGGGCCAGAGCGAACGCTTTGACCCTACAGCAGGGGTTTACCCCACTACGTGCATGCGCGTAATTTCTGGTGGACCGCCCATCAAACCTTTAAAACCCGCACCGGACGCTTTGAAGTGGTCGGAGTTACCGTGTGCCTCCACAGCGGCTTCATCCTCGTACAGTTCCATCACCACGTAATTGCCATCGCCGTCTTTGCACAGTTTGTACATATGGCAGCCCGGTTCGTTCGCGTTTACTTGTTCTGCCAGATTGAGCATAACTTCTTCAAAAGCCGCCTCAGAACCCTCTTTAACGTTTAATTTGGCGATAACTGCCAACATGTGCCTCTCCTCATCATTGAACGGTGATCGATTAAAGATCAGTGATTGCTAAATAAATGATGCCAGCGTATACACTCGCACCGGGTTTCAGAATAGGGCCTCTTATGCACAGACGCAATCTGCTCTCAGCAATAGATCGCTATGCTACGCGCTATCCCGAGGAAAGCCGCGTCGTGGCGCGCTTTAAAGCGTTGCTGCAGAGCCATGAGGACTGCTTTGAGCGCGACTGTCTACCCGGGCACATAACCGGTTCAGCTTGGCTGGTCTGCCCGAAAAGGCAAAACGTGTTACTGACCCATCATCGTAAGCTCAATATGTGGTTACAGCTGGGTGGGCACAGTGACGGTGAGGGCAATACGCCGGGAGTGGCGATACGCGAAGCGCACGAAGAATCCGGCTTGGCGGTGCACCTGCTGGACAATGAGATTTTTGATTTAGACGTTCATGAGATACCGGCGCGCGAAACTTATCCTGCTCACCATCATTTCGATGTTCGTTATCAGATGCGAGCTAGCAGCGAAAAATTTCAGATAAGCGAAGAATCTTTGGACCTAGCGTGGGTAAAAATAGAAGAGCTAGAGCAATACACTGAGGAGGAATCTATCCTACGTATGCGCCGGAAGTGGTACAAAAGTAACAACTCTAGTTAAAGTTGTTACGCTTTTTCCCCAATTTAGCAAATAAAAACTAAAGAAATTAGCCATTGTTCCTCAGCCAACCTTGCCGTACCCTTCTGGAAGTCGCCCGATTGTTCCTTTTTCCGGCAAACGCACAGTGCGCTGGTTGTTGAACTCGATAGTGAAATACCCGCGTGGCAGTTATGTTCGCAGTGGATTTCGTCAAGGTCTTAGGTTTGATTGGTCGAAGGACTCCGTAAGGAGAAACTCAGCGCTTATCAAACTAAAGATTAAAGGAGCAAAAAGAGCTGTGAAGAAACTATATGTAGGTAACCTTGCTTGGGGGGTTACTGATGACGATCTGCAAGCTAAATTTGCAGAGCATGGCAGTGTGGCATCGGCAGTGGTCATTACCGATCGCGAAAGCGGCAGATCACGAGGATTTGGATTCGTCGAAATGGAAGACGGCGCTGACGCCGCGATCGAGGCTCTTAACGGTCAAGATTTCCAAGGCAGAGCATTGCGCGTAAACGAAGCTCAGAGCAAGGAACGCTCCGGTGGTGGACGACCAGGTGGCGGCGGTGGTGGCCGACGTTTCTAATCGTTAGATAGCTGCAGGTGGATAGCCCGCGCTGTGGCGGGCGATCACAGTCGCCAGAGAGGACCCGTTGATGTGCTGCATCAGCGGGTTTTTTTTGCGTGGGTTAGTGGCGTTGCTCAGGCTCTAGGGTGGCCCGTTTGTTCAACCGCGTTTTGTCCCGAAAGGTCAGCTATGTATTGCAGCGTTATCAGTGCTGAGCGAGGGTGTGTGTAAACCGCTGAGCCGTCCGCACTGCGCGCTGGGTTTGGCGGCGATTCAACCGAACTCTGCCTGCTGGCCTGGGATGGCCTCGAGTAGGCGTCGCGTATAAGCGCTTTCAGGCTGCTCGAACACGGCTTTGGTGGGACCGATTTCTTCGAGTTTACCGTTGTACATTACGGCTACACGGTCTGATATTTGACGAATAACCGCTAAGTCGTGTGACACAAATAGCATGGTAATGCCGTATTCCTCTTTGAGATCACCAAGCAACGTGAGTATCTGCGCCTGTATGGTGACATCGAGTGCGGACACGGGTTCGTCGGCTACGACGAAGTCGGGCTTGGTGGCGATAGCCCGCCCTATGGCGATTCGTTGTCGCTGACCGCCTGAAAATTCGTGCGGATACTTTTTTGCGAACCCCGGGGCAAGCCCTACGTCGTCCATCAAAGTTCGCACCGCCCGGCTAAGATCCGAGCGGTTGACCAGGTTGTGCAGAACAAGTGGTTCTGCCAGTGTGTCAAAGACCGTCATTCGAGGATTCAAAGAAGAGTAGGGGTCCTGAAAGATCATCTGCATACGCCGTCGAAGCGTTTTCAGTTCCAGCGCGTTAATTGTTGATAAATCTATGCCGTCGAATTGGATCTGTCCCGCTGTGGTGCTGACGAGTTTCAATAACGATCGACCGAGCGTCGATTTGCCGCTGCCTGATTCGCCGACGAGACCCAATACCTCGCCTTTCTGAATGGCTAAAGATACGTCGTCGACCGCGCGAATAGGGTTTTTGCTCGCATGGGGATAAAACCAGGTTTTTAAGCCTTCAACACTCACAAGGGTCTGTGGCTTCGGTGCGTAGCTTCGAGGCGAACCACTGGGAATTGAGGCCAGTAGTTTCTTGGTGTAATCGTGTTGTGGACGCTCGATGACCGCCCGTGCATTTCCGCTTTCAACCGCGTTGCCTTTTTCCATCACTAGGATTTCGTCCGCGATCTCCGCGACTACCGCTAAATCATGACTGATGAACAGCACGCCGATCCCTCGTCTTGTCTGCAGCGACTTTATAAGGTCGAGTATTTGCGCCTGTATCGTCGCATCAAGTGCGGTGGTTGGCTCGTCAGCGATCAGCAGTTGTGGTTCGTTGATCAGCGCCATTGCGATCATCACACGCTGTCGCATGCCCCCAGAGAATTCGAACGGGTATGCCTGCATGGCCTGCTCAGGAGCTTGCAGCCCTACCTCTTCAAGCAGTTCGATGGCGCGTGTTTTGGCTTGTTTTTTCGAAAGCTGCGTATGCAGAAGTAGCGGCTCGGTGAGCTGCTCGCCGATGCGTAGGAACGGGTTAAGAGATGTCATTGGATCTTGAAACACCATGCCTATTTGCGAGCCCCTCACACGCCTGAGGTCGCGCTGGGAGAGCGTCAATAGATCTTGGCCCTCGAACCATGCTTCGCCGCCGTCGATGCGTCCAGGTGGCGTTGGAATTAAACCCAGCAAGGCGTAACACAATACCGATTTCCCTGAGCCGCTCTCGCCGATGATTGCCGTCAGTGCGTTTTCTTTAACATCGAGACTTACCGAACGCACCGCCTCTACCGTGCCGTTTCTCGTCACAAAGCTGACACTCAAATTTTTAACGTTGAGTAGGCTCATCACTTAATCCTTGGAACCGCGGACGTCTAATGCATCGCGTAGCCCATCGCCGAGAAAATTCAAAGAGAAAAGGGTTAGGGTTAATGCTGCGCCCGGAAAAATGAGTAGCCATGGATACTCCTCCATCGTTTCGGCGCCGTAACTGATGAGCAGCCCCCAAGAGGTCGCGGGCGGTTGAATGCCCAATCCAAGAAAACTTAAAAAGGCCTCCAGCAACATAACGCTCGGAATGGTTAGAGTGGTGTAAACGATCATCGGGCCGACGGCGTTGGGGATGATATGCCGATATAGAATCACCAGCGGTGACAGCCCGGTTGCGGTTGCCGCTTCGACAAACTCCTTTTGTTTCAAGGATTGCACTTGGGTGCGCATAATGCGTGCCATGGTCAGCCACTCGACGGCACCGATCGCGAGAAACAGCAGGATTATATTGCGACCGAACACCACCATAAGCAGGATAATGAAGATCATGAACGGCAGCGCGTAAAGGACGTCGACGATACGCATCATGGCGGCGTCGATACGGCCGCCGCAATATCCAGCGATCGATCCCCAGGATACGCCGATGACGAGCGCCACCGCGGTGGCAATAAAACCAACTGCGAGAGAAATTCTGCCGCCGTACAGGATCTGCGTGAGCAGATCGCGACCGAAAATATCGGTGCCAAACCAGTGGGCAGCGGAAGGTGCGGTAGCGCCTAGGTCGAGATCCTGAGCGTCATATTCGTAGGGCGCGATCCAGGGCGCGAAGCATACGGCCAGAATAACGATCACAAGTGTTATGGCGCCCAGCACGGCCAGGTGGTTTTTTTGCAGCCGCAGCCGCGCGTCTCTCCACAGGGATGAGGCCTCGATGTCCTCGTCAGCTGGATGATCGGATGAAAGAGTCACTAGTTGGCCTTACCAAATTGGGTACGCAGTCGAGGATCCATCCAGGCTGCTAGAACGTCGCTTATAAGATTAAATGCAACGATCAATACGGATAGAAACACCGTAGTCCCTAAAATCATTGTGTAGTCTCTATTGAAGGCTGCTTGCACGTAGAAGCGGCCCAATCCGGGGATTTGAAATATCGTTTCCACCACGAAAGAGCCCGCCAACAGGCCAGCAAAGGCTGGGCCTAAGAATGCTACAACGGGGATGAGGCCGCCGCGCAAGGCGTGCTTGAAGACAACCCGCGGGTCCGAGGCCCCTTTGGCCCGCGCCGTTCTTATATAATCTTGTGACAGAATTTCTAACATGCCGGCTCTGCTAAGCCTGGCGATGTATGCGGCGTAGGCAGACCCAAGAGTGACGGAGGGTAGAATTTTATCGCCCGGTAGATCTTCCCAACCTGAGATCGGCAACCATTCCAAAAAGATGCCAAAGACCAGAATCAAGAGTGGTCCGAGCAGGAATGAGGGCATGCATATGCCAATCATGGCGAGGGACATTGGTACGTAATCTTGCTGGGTATTTGGGCGCAGCGCGGCTAATACGCCGGCAAAAACCCCGATAAATAGCGCAAAGCAAAGTGCGTATACCCCCAGCTCGGCGGTGACAGGGAGACCGCTCGCAAGGATCTCGTTGACGCTCCTGCCGGGGTATTTGAAAGAGGGACCGAGGTCGCCGTCGGCCAAATCGCCCAGATACCCGAAATATTGATCGGTCAGGGGCTCATCGAGCTTATATTGAGCCTCTAGTGCCTTTTTTACCTCAGGCAGAACGGCCTTTTCGCTGTCAAATGGTCCACCGGGGGCTGCGCGCACCAAGAAGAAGGTCACGGTTATGACCGCCAAGACGACAGGGATCGCCTGAATAACGCGCAGCAGAATGAACTTGAGCATGCTATTCGGGAATAAGGTCGAGGCGCTGGTTTGGATCTAAGCGAACGTACTTTAAGTTCAACGAGTCCATCAGGTTTGGATAAATACCGCTCACGCTCGGATGAATTAGGCGTTTGCTGGTGTAAGTGTAAAAAGGAATGATCGGCATCTCTTCCATCATCATCGTTTCGGCTTGGTAAAAAAGTTGATAGCGTTTCTCACGTGAACCCGCCTTGGGTGCCTGATTGAGTATGATGTCGTCGAACTCGGCATTTGCGTAGCCCGTGTTGTTGTTACCGCCGTTTGCCAGGAATAGGTCAAGAAAGTTGTTGGCGTCGACGTAATCGCCAATCCAGCCGCGTCGCGCCACCTGAAAATCGCCTTGTGAAACTGTATTTAGATAGACCTTCCATTCCTGATTGGTAATGGAGACATCGATTCCCAGCTCATCCTTCCACATTTGCTGCACCGCTACTGCGATCTTTCGGTGGTCCTCTTGGGTATTGTAAGTGATCTCAAGACCTGGCCATCCGGCTCCCCCCGGATATCCTGCTTCTGCCAGAAGTGCTCGAGCCTTTTCGGGATCGAAGGAAAATAGCTTCGGTGGGTTATAGCCTAGGGTATCAGGTGGTGTAATGCTGTAGGCGGGGATCGCGGTATCCCGAAGCACTGTGCGGGTGAGCTTGTCCCGGTCGACGGCGTATGCCAGTGCTTTTCTGACGCGCACGTCGTCCACTGGCGGTTTTTTTGTGTTGATTAGATAGTAGTACGTACCGAGATATGGCGCTTGTACGTAGGGGGAATTCGCTATTGCCCGATAGCTGGGGATTTTGCCGATCGGTATGCCCTGGGAGACGTGCAGCTGCTCCGAACGAAACATCCTCTCCTCGCTCACTGTGTTCTCGGTTGGGTAAAAGTAAACACCTTCGAGCGCAACCTTGGATTTGTCCCAGTAGTGGGGGTTCTTTTCGACTTTTATCTGCCGATTAAGCGACCACTCTTTGAGCGTAAAGGCGCCATTGCTGACGATGTTTTCGACCCGCGTCCAAGGTGTAAAGCGATCGCTCATACCGCCGAACTTAAGCAGTGTCTCGGGATGCACAGCAAAGGTGCTGTAATGATCCATCAGCTGTAGAAAATAGGGGGTTGGTGCGTTCAAGGTGATGCGTAGCGTGTTCGCATCAATACTTTTGATGCCAACCTGTGCGAAGTCGTCGATCTCTCCCGATGCAAATTTCTCCGCATTCACTACTGGAAAGAGCATGTATGCGTAGAGTGAGCCGGTTTCGGGATGCAGAGCGCGCTCCCAAGACCAGACATAATCCGAAGCGGTGATCGATTCGCCGTTGCTCCACTTCGCGAGGGGGTTAATGAAAAATGTATAGACAGTGCCGTCTGGTGAAATTTCCCATCGCTCGGCAACCCCAGGTTCGGGTTCGAGGGTTATGGGATTTTTAACGGTTAGGCCCTCAAAGAGCGCATGAACGATGCGGCTTTCGGGAACCCCGGTTACCAGGTGAGGATCGATACCTTGCGGCTCGGCGCCGTTACCGTAGTGCAGGTAGCCAGTTAGATTGCCAGAAACCACATTTTTTTCGCCGCTGCCGCACGCTGTCAGGGTCAGCGCCAGCATCGCCACAAGCGCTCTTGAGAAAGTACTTCGCATAAATTTTGACTACTGTGTATTGCTCAGTTTGTTTGCCGGAGCAGATTACCCACCACCCGCTCTAAATGCATTAATGAATTACATTCTTCAACTTGGTGTGAGTAGGCACCGTATTTGCGCATCTCGGAATCACCCGTGTTCCATGCCAAGCGCGCTTCGGGGTTCAACCAGATTACACGCTTAGAACGATCATAGAGTTCCTTGAGCACTTCGGCATGGGCTTCACCAAAATTATTCCGCGCATCGCCAAGAATGATAATTGTGGTGCGGTTGTCGATGTCGTCTAAACAGAGTTTCTTAAAGTCCAGCAAGGCCTGGCCATAGTCTGTTGAGCCACCGCTGTAGTCGCGCAAGGTTTTGGCGATGGCGTCTTCTATTTTGTTTCGATTGAACAGTTCGGTAACCTCCGCCAGATCCGACGAGAAGGCGAAGCTGCGGACTTTGGGCATAACCTCATCGAGGCTGTACAAGAACATCAGCATAAATCTAGCGTAATTTGCGACCGACCCGGAAACGTCGCAAATGGCGAACACCTTGGGCCGATCCACTTTGACCGACTTCCAGTGCAGATTAAAAATTGCGCCGTCGTACGACATATTGTTGCGCAAAGTGCGTGAAATATTCAGTTGTCCGCGCTTGAATACTTTTTTGCGCCGACTGTGCAGGGTGCTAAGTTTTTTCGCCATTTTATAGACGATCTCTTGGATCAGACGAAAATTTCGATGTTCTACATTCGATAATTTTACTTTGCGCAGAAGCTCTTCACGGAGGCGCTTACCCGAGACATCCGCATTTAAGAGAAACTGTTGTTCCACATAGTCACGCACTTGCTCGCGCAGGAAGTCGCGGCGTGCCTTGAGTTGTTGACCGAGTCGCCGTGCGGGCACCGCAGGCGCTTGCCGCAGATCGGCGATTTCCTGATTCAAATCCGCTAGGCCCATCTGATCCATGATGCGACGCGCGTATAGGCCTTTTTGCGTGAAGATCTGGATTTCTCGAATATTTACGGCTTCGCCAGCAGCGGACATTTGCACAGCCAGCTCGACCCGAGAGTTGGCCATGAGCAGTTTTCCCAAGGCAGACTTGGGGTCGGTCATGTCGCCGGGTCCGAGATCTTCTTCTTCCTCTTCTTCAAAGAGGTTGTTTTTATTCTTGCTCTTGCTTTTTTTGCGCTTGCCTCCGGGCTGCGCTTGCCGATCGCCACCGGCGCCGCCACCTTCACCGTCGCCGCCGTCTTCACTTTCTTGAGCTTCCGCATCGCCGCTCTCGCCCAGCGCGTCCTCGGCTTCACCGCGTACGTCTTGGAAAGCAAAAAACTGATCAAAGCAGGTGTCGAAGGTAACCTTTTCATCTGCAGTTTTTGGCAGTACTAACGACAGAGTGCGCTTTAGGTAGTCTCTGTCATCGTAACCCACGAGTTCTACGGCGCTCAGCGCGTCCAGTGTTTCTGCGGTGGACACGCGAACGTCCGCGTTACGCAGTGCGCGGATAAAGTTGCTGATCGTGCGGTCTGTGGTTTGCGCGTTCACCTAGCGGAGTCTCACTTGGCAATCTTTGCCGTGAGGGAGTTGACTTCGCTGTGCACATTGTCGATGTCCTCTTGGAACTTAAGAATGACGTTCAAGGTGTCTTTGACCAGCTGTGGCTCGAGACTTTCGGCGTGCAATAACACCAGTGTTCGCGCCCAGTCGATGGTCTCGGAAATCGCGGGGAGTTTTTTTAGATCTAAATTGCGCAGTTCGTGAATGAATTCCACTAACTGGCGTTGCAGTTCTGGCGGCACATCGGGTACCCGCGCGCCAATGATTTTGCTTTCCACCTCCACATCTGGAAAAGGGATGTAAAGATGCAAGCAACGACGTTTCAGTGCGTCGGAAATTTCACGGGTATTGTTCGAAGTCAGAAATACAATTGGCGGCTCGGCTGCGGCTTTAATAGTGCCAATTTCTGGAATAGACACCTGATAATCCGAGAGGATTTCCAGCAGCAGCGACTCGAATTCATGGTCGGCTTTGTCGATTTCATCGATCAACAGCACGCAGCCGTTTTCTTCGCGCAACGCTTTCAGTAGCGGCCGCGGTTCCAAAAACTCCTCTGAAAAGAAGATGTCGCCAAACTCGTGCAGTTTGGTCACAGATTGAGCAAAGCCCTTGGCCCCTTGTAAAACTTCATCTAGGGCTTCTTTGAGCACTTGGGTGTACAGCAATTGCTTACCGTATTTCCATTCATAGATGGCTTTTGACTCATCCAGACCTTCGTAACATTGCAAGCGCACCAGTGGCAGGCTGAACATTTCTGCGGCGGTTTTCGCCAGTTCGGTCTTGCCTACGCCAGGCGGGCCTTCGATCAGGACGGGTTTCCGCAGCTGATAGGCGAGAAACACTGCTGTGGCAATTTCATCACTGCATATGTAGCGGTGCTCCTCGAAGCCGTCCTTTAGTGTTGCAACCGATGCGGCAATCGTCTCAATGTCAGCCATACTTCTCCCGTAAGCACATTCAATTGTGGGCAGACCAAAAAAAGGCAGCTTCGGCGACAGCGTAGCGGTAGGGCCAAAGGCAAAGCGAAGGTCATGGATTCGCACCTGCTCCACCAGTGCGAAGTCGAACATTATCACTTGGGCATTTTCATATGTATAGGCTTGACCTTGGGCGCGAAGTGCGACGTTGGCGCTGGTTTTTTGGATCTGTCAGACTCGCACGTATGCACGATTACCGTGAACAGCTGCGACAGATGCGCGAAGCCGTATTGGCCAATGCGGCAACGACGGATGCTCAGGCCGCCGTGGTGGAACTTGATCAGTCCAAAGTGGGACGGCTGTCGAGAATGGACGCCATGCAGGCTCAAGCTATGGCTCAGACGGCGGTGAATCGCCGCAAACAACAACTGCAAAGAATAGAGATGGCGCTGCAGAGGCTTGAGGACAATACCTTTGGGCTGTGTCAGGTGTGTGATGAATGCATTAATCCACGGCGCTTGGAGCTGGATCCGGCGGTGCCGACCTGCATCCGCTGCGCTGAGCGTAGCGAACAAGGCTGGTAAAGCCGACCCCAGCGCTCGCTAGCCCTAACGGCTATCCGCGTGCACCCGCATCAGACCTTCCTGAGTGGTAGATGCCACTAGCTCGCCCGCCTGATTATAGATTAGGCCACGATTAAAACCGCGTGCGCCGCTGGCGCTGGGGCTGTCTTGGTCATACAACAGCCACTCGTCGGCGCGGAACGGCCGATGAAACCACATGGCATGATCTAGGCTGGCCACTTGAATGTTGTCCTGCACAAAGCTTATGCCATGGGGCCGCGTTGCAGTGTCCAGTAGCGACCAATCGGATAAGTAGGCGAGTACGCACTGATGCAGTCGCGGGTCATCGGGGAGCCGTTCGCCGCAGCGCATCCAACAACGCTGTACGGGTTCAGTTTTTTTCGGATTTAACATATCCAGTGGTTCTATCGGACGCAGTTCGATAGCAGATGAGCCGGTGAAAGATTCCTGAAATTCCAGCGGCCAAGTCTTCGCTTGTTCGGCGCGAATCTCATCTTCGCCGAGTAACTGATCTGGCGTTGTGACTTCTGGCATCTGAAAATGGTGCGACAAGCCGTCCTCGTGCACCTGAAAAGAGATCGACATAGTGAAGATGGCTTGACCATGTTGAACGGCCATGACCCGCCGGGTAGTAAAGCTCTTGCCATCGCGAATACGATCGACTTTGTAAAGAATGGGTTTTTCTTTATCTCCGGCGCGCAAGAAGTAGCCATGCAGGCTGTGTGCTTGGCGGTCGTCCTCTACGGTTCGAGAAGCGGCCACTAGCGCCTGCCCGATCACCTGGCCACCGTAAATCCGTTGCCATCCCTCATTCGGGCTGGTGGCGAGATAGTGATTTTGCTCAATTTCCTCGAGGTCGAGAATTTCGATAATTTTGTTTAAAGGCTGCATACGCTCTGTGCCGGGGCTCGATTAGGTTGGGTGGTTTTTGCGCAGCGCCAGTGTTGAGTCTGCTTGCTCTGCGGTCAAGGTTATCCGCGTAATATTGGGTATTTATACGGCGCAGGTTTTGCGGCCTACCCCAGCAGCGGCTGGGGTAGGGGTAGGGTTTAGCGGTAAGCGCGTAAGGCGGCTGCTTTGCCGCGCCTATCGCGGACTAGTATTTATAGCTCTCGTTTTTAAACGGGCCCTCGGTGCTGACGCCGATGTAGTCGGCTTGATGCTGGGTCAGTCTAGTCATTACGCCACCAAAACCAGCGACCATGAGTTCCGCTACTTCTTCGTCGAGCTTCTTCGGCAGCACTTCTACGGTAACAGGCTGGCGCTGATTTTCCGGCTGATCGGCCCAGGCCTGTTCGAATAAGTGCATTTGCGCCAGCACCTGGTTGGCAAAGGACCCGTCCATGATCCGCGAGGGGTGCCCCATGGCATTGCCCAAGTTCACTAGACGCCCTTCGGACAACAAGATCAGATAGTCGCCGCGCTCCTCGGAACGATGAATCATATGCACCTGATCCTTGACCGCGTCCCAGCGCCAGTGTTCGCGCATGTAAGCGGTATCAATTTCGTTGTCGAAATGGCCGATGTTACAAATGACAGCACCCGCTTTGACGCTGTTTAAGATTGCCGAGTCGCAAACGTTGGCGTTGCCGGTGCAGGTGACGATTAGGTCTGTATCCTGCAGCAGTCGTTGATCGATGTCTTCGGTCTTGCCGGTGTTCAGGCCATCGGTATAAGGCGACACTACCTCATAGCCGTCCATGCACGCCTGCATGGCGCAAATAGGGTCCACTTCGGTGACTCTTACAATCATGCCTTCCTGTCGCAGGCTTTGAGCCGAGCCCTTGCCTACATCGCCGTAGCCGATAACCAGAGCGCGCTTGCCGGACATCAACATGTCGGTACCGCGTTTTACCGCGTCGTTAAGCGAGTGTCGGCATCCGTACTTGTTGTCGTTTTTTGATTTGGTAACCGAGTCGTTGACATTGATGGCGGGTACTTTGAGTTCACCGTCGCGCAGCATGTCCAGCAAGCGGTGCACACCCGTGGTGGTCTCCTCGCTGATGCCATGAATGCTGTCGAGCATTTGCGGGTATTTGTCGTGGATGATCTGGGTCAGGTCGCCGCCATCATCCAACAGCAGGTTGGCGTTCCATGGGGCACCGTCTTTAAGAATAGTTTGTTCGATGCACCATTCGTATTCTTCCTCGGTCTCGCCCTTCCAAGCAAAAACCGGAATGCCCTGGGCGGCGATCGCGGCGGCGGCGTGATCCTGTGTGGAGAAAATATTGCATGAAGACCAGCGTACTTCGGCCCCAAGATCCACTAGAGTTTCGATCAGAATGCCGGTTTGAATGGTCATATGGATACAGCCAATGATGCGAGCGCCAGCAAGTGGCTGGCTGGGCGCATAGCGCTTGCGTAACGCCATGAGAGCGGGCATTTCCGCTTCCGCGAGGGTCAGTTCCTTGCGGCCGAATTCTGCGAGGCCGATGTCAGCGACTTTGTAATCAGACATAAAGAGCTCCTGTTGGGTTTGTATAGAAAGAGTTATGCATTACTTTGGAATCCTAAAACTTGCACTTGGAAGCCGTTTCGTTGCGCAAGATGCTGTTGGTCTTTGAGGCGAAAACCATAGTTCTCGGCCCATTGGATGAGAACGTGAGGCTCAAACCCCAGCCACAGGTCGCCCACTGTGGTGGTAACCCAGTCTTGGGTATGGCGGCACAGCTCAGCGATCACGAGATCGCCACCGTGGTTCAGTAGCCGCGCCGCTTTGTGAAAAAACGCTTCAGGGGATGGCATATGGTGTAACACCATGGCGGCAATTAGTGCATCAAATTGCGGTTGTGCCGCCACGCTGAAAAAGTCGTCCTGCACCAGGCTGATTTGGTTGGCCGCGGGTTGGTGGGCGATATGATCCGCAGTGGTGTTCAGCATCGTGGCCGAACTGTCCATGCCCACGACTTCGGTGAATCGCTCGGCGAGTTGCAGCAGTAACGCGCCGTTACCGGGTCCGACTTCGAGTGCGCGGCCTTGGCGTTGTGGATGCCTCGGTAAGCTCTCCATGACCCCGGAAAGGTATACCTCGGTTGGGCAAATCAGCTCGTCCTGCTGGGCCAAGACGTCTTTATTGCTGGCAAAGAACGCCTGGCAGCGTTCTACCCGTTGCTGGTTCAAGGCGCGGATCCGCGCGCGAACCTCTGCTGTAGGTGGCGTAGCGTCAACGGCCGCAAATAGGGCCCCGTGCAACGTTCCCACGGCGTGGCTGCTGCGTCGATAAAACACATTGGTACCTTCTTTTCGCTGACTCACCAGACCAGCCTCTCGCAGTATCCTCAAGTGATGGCTGAGCGCTGGTTGCGCTGCAGAAAATATCGAGCACAGTTCCTGCACGCCAAATGAATCTGCCGCGAGAACGCGCAGAATATTAGCTCTTAGGTTGTCGCCGACGGCCTTGGTCACGTTTACGACATCGCGATCTGGCGGTTGCTGTAGCGGCGATACGGTGTTTTTTTGAACGGCAGTGGGCACGGCTTTCGGTTTCAGTGATGCAACGAGCCGCGCATCCTACCAGTCCGTTTATAAATATCAAAATATTTTGATGTTTAGTTAGCGGCGACCCTATGCGACCATGTCTGTTTACTTACAAACACCGCATTTATGCAAACTCTCTCGCCAGTCAGCAAGCTTGCCGACGTGCAAACCACGATATTCACGGTGATGAGTGCCTTAGCCGACCGCCACAGCGCTATTAACCTGTCGCAGGGGTTTCCAGATTTCGATGGCCCACCCGAGCTGTTGGCGCGTGTTCAGCACTATTTGACCAATGGTTTTAATCAATCCCCGCCTATGGCTGGGGTTCCGGCGTTGCGCGAAGCCATTGCACACAAAGTTGCTGATCTCTATGGCCTGACCTGTTCGCCGGAGTCCGAAGTTACGGTAACCGCCGGGGCTACCGAAGCGTTGTTCTGTGCCATCGCCGCGGTAGTTAATCAGGGTGACGAAGTGATTTTGTTTGATCCCTGCTACGACAGTTACGACCCAGTGATTCGTCTACAGGGCGGCGTGCCAGTGCACCTACCATTGTCCGCGCCTGAGTATCGAGTCGATTGGGACATGGTGAGCGATGCAATTTCCGACCGCACTCGCCTGATCATTATCAACACGCCGCACAACCCGACGGGTTCAATTTGGGATGCCGAGGACCTGCAAGCTTTGCAGATGTTGATCGAGGACAAACCCATATTTTTGGTCGGTGACGAGGTTTACGAGCACATTATTTTTGACGACAGGTTGCATGAAAGCCTGTGTCGATATCCCGATCTGTATGAGCGCAGTTTTGTTATATCTTCGTTTGGCAAGACTTACCATGTCACCGGATGGAAAGTCGGTTATTGCGTGGCGCCGCCTGAACTAACTAAGGAGTTTAGGCGCATTCACCAATTTGTAACGTTTACGGTCAATACTCCAGTGCAGTATGGACTCGCGGATTTTTTGGCCGCTGAGCCCGATCATCACAAGCAATTGGGTAGCTTTTATCAAACCAAACGCGACTACTTTTGCGGTTTGCTTGCAGATTCTAAGTTTCAGTTTACGCCCAGTTCCGGTACCTACTTTCAGTTGTTGGATTATTCGCGGATCAGTGCGGAGAGCGACGTGGCATTAGCGCGCCGCTGGACTGAAGAGTCGGGCATCGCGTCCATTCCCGTGTCGGTATTCTATCAGCGCAGTGTCCCGGAGCCGCCGGCGGTTTTGCGCTTTTGCTTCGCCAAGGACAATGCCACGCTGGAACGTGCAGCCGAGATCCTATGCAGCCTCTAGTTGTCAGTTTGTTGCAAACCCATACCCATTGGCACGATGCCCAGGCCAACCGAGCGTTGTTTGATCAGTTGTTCGAAGAGATCGACGATGCTTCACAGGTGGTAGTTTTGCCCGAGATGTTCAGCACCGGATTTACCATGGATTCCGCGCGTGTTGCGGAGCCAATGGACGGCGCTACAGTGTCGTGGATGCGCGAGCGCGCATTCTCGTTAAACAAAGTGCTTTGCGGAAGCGTGGTCATTAGCGATGCGGGGCAGTATTTCAATCGATTCGTCTGGGCCACGCCCGCCGGTGAGCTGAGCTTCTACGATAAGCGTCACCTATTTCGTATGGCGAATGAGCATCAACACTATGCCGCCGGTCAGGATCGAGTGGTCCTAGAGTGGAACGGTTGGCGCATCTGCCTCGCGGTCTGTTATGACCTGCGGTTTCCGGTTTGGCTGCGTAATCGTGGCGACTACGATGTACTGCTGGTTGTTGCGAATTGGCCTGCCGCGCGCCAAGTGGCCTGGCAAACCCTGTTGCGCGCTCGAGCGATAGAGAATCAGGTGTATTGTGCTGGCGTCAACATTGTGGGCACTGACGGCAGCGCGTTGCGCTATGGTGGCGGCTCGGTGATATTCGGGCATGATGGTGCCGTGTTATCTGAGTGTGGGGACCAGCCTGCGGTCATTACTCAGGCTCTGAGTTGGCGAAGTCTCAGCGCTGCGCGCGAGCAGTTCCCAGTGAGTCTTGATGCGGATACCTTCACGTTACCGACTTAGCTTCGCTGCTGCGGCCATCACGCGGGCAGGTATGGGTGTGAATCCCTTTACTGGGTGGTGCGACTGAGTATTGGTGACTTCGTCAGCGACGCGTTACGCCTGCGGTCTGACTGTCCGCACTTAGTGTGGTTGTCCATCCGGTAAGGTATTGTGCGTCGCACAGGACAAGTCGGGGGTCGTCGAAATTACTGCTCAGCGCAATCTTGCCGAACTAGGACAACTGGTTCGCCTTGCCGGTCCGTTGGTCTTTACCCAACTCGCTCAGATGGGTATGGGTGTGGTAGACACGGTTATGGCCGGTCGTCTGGGTGCTGTGAATCTGGCCGGTGTGGCATTGGGTGGGGTGGTGTTTTGGCCGTTGTTGTTGTTGGTGGCTGGTATTGTCATGGCGCTCACCCCCACGGTGTCGCAGTTGCATGGCTCCGGCCGTAGTCATGAGGCCGGCGAGGCGGTACGGCAGGTGTTGTGGATTGCACTGGTTGCCGGGCTAGCATTGATCGCGCTGGTCCGGAACATCGAGCCCCTTTACCACTCGATTGGTGTCGATCCTCTGGCGGTGCCCATTGCTGTCAGTTATTTATCTGCGATCAGCTGGGGGGTGTTGCCGGTGCTGGGCTACTTTGCGCTGCGCTATCTCTGTGAGGGTCTATCTTGGATCGCGCCGGCAATGGTGATTTCGGGTGTCGGGTTGCTGTTAAAGGTGCCTCTTAACTATTGGTTCATCTACGGGGGTTGGGGAATTCCGGCGCTGGGCGGCGAGGGCTGTGGTTGGGCCTCGGCGACGATTATGACATTTCAACTCATCGCTATTTGTGTGGTGGTGCGCTCGTCGCGGGTCGCGGTGGCGCGGGTTTTTAGTCGCTTCTCGTGGCCGGATATCGAGGCGATTGGGCGCTATGTAAAGCTCGGTTTACCCATAGGCATGTCGACCTTTGCTGAATTCGGCATCTTTTCTTTAATGACTTTGTTGATCGGGCGTCTGGGCGCGGAGACTGTTGCTGCCCACCAAATCGTCAACAACATCAGTGGCTTGGTATTTATGGTGCCTTTGGGTCTGGGTATGGCTGCCTCCATTCGCGTGGGATTCAATGTTGGCGCGGACGATTTCGCGGCAGCACGCCGTAGTGGTTGGGTGGCTATTGGGGCAAGTTTTGGTTTCGCATTGGTCGCTGTTACCGCTCTGTTGACGCTGGGGCCGTGGGTTGTGAGTCTGTATTCTACAGAGCCAGAAGTGGTGGCTTTGGCCACGGGGCTGTTGCTGATCGTAGCGGTGTATCAGATTTTCGATGATGTGCAGGTTATCGCCATGGGCGCGTTACGTGGTTACAAGGATACCTCGGTACCTTTTTTTATCGCGGTAGTCTGTTATTGGTTTGTGAGTTTGCCCGTGGCTCTGGTATTCGGCTACGGACTTTTCGAGGGCGTTGACCTTGGCGTAACGGGCTATTGGATCGGCTTGGCCTGCGGCTTGGTGTGCGCGGCGGTTGTCTTGGTTACACGATTTAACCGGGTGTCGAAGCAACACGTGCAGGTCCAGGGTAGCCAGCTCGGAACATCGTTGTGAAGGCCCAAGGATAGCGTATGGAATGGTGGGTCGGATTAACTTTCGCTGGTGCATTTCTGCAAAATTTGCGCTCTTTGTTGCAACGTCGACTCACGCTTACCCTTTCGGTTAACGGTTCGTCATATGTGCGCTTCGTTTATGCGTTACCTTTTGCTTGGCTGTTTGTGGTCTGGCTGGGTGAAATTAACTTGCCGATCTCTAACGATGCGTTTTGGTGGTATGTCTGTGCGGGTGGGATCACACAAATTATTGCCACATCAGCGCTTGTTGCCGCAGTAAGCAATGGCCAGTTTGCCGTAGGCACCGCAATGAGCAAAACCGAAGCCATGCAGGCCGCTGCCTTTGGCTTGATATTGCTCGGGGAACAGTTGTCTTGGTTTGCCTTACTCGGCATTGCAATCAGTCTGGCGGGTGTTTTTTTACTCACCGGTGGCGTTAACCCGCAGCAAATTTTTCGCCGTGGGCCGGCCCTGTGGTTAGGGCTGTTGGCTGGCAGCAGCTTCGCGCTGTGCTCGGTTTGTTTCCGTGGAGCCAGTTTAGCTCTGGGTACGGATGAGAACGATGCGCTGCACCGTGCAGCTCTGACCCTCGCTGTTAATCTTACGTTTCAGACATTGGTTATGGGAATCTATCTGATCGCGCGTGAACCCCAGCAGCTGCAGCGGGTGATCCATAGCTGGCGGGTTGCGACCTGGGTGGGCTTGATCGGTATGACCAGCTCCGTATGTTGGTTTACTGCAATGGCGCTCGCCAATGCGGCGTTGGTCCGCGCCATTGGGCAGATTGAACTGCTGTTTACGCTGATCACATCGGTCTGGTTGCTCGGTGAGCGGGTGCGTCGTCGTGAAGTGTTGGGTATGTTGTTGCTGGTAACCGGTATCGTGTTGCTGATGTAAGGGGGAACTATGGCAGAGGTGGAATGGCGCAAACAGTACACAGAGGCAGGTGGCTGTTGGGGCGAGGTCACGTTAAATCGGCCGGAACGAAAAAATGCCATCACGGGACCGTTTGGCGAAGCGCTGGCCGAAGCGCTGGAGACTTTGCAGCAGGACCCGCAGGTGCAGGCGGTTTTAATCCGCGGCGCAGGCGGCGCGTTTTGCTCTGGCCTTGATCTTAAAGCCTTCAACGCAGAACCCGAACCGGCTTGGGTTGCGGGGTTTCAGGCTACCTGGCGACGTGCTCACAGCGCGCTGTTCAATTGCAGCAAACCTATCGTCGGGGCAGTTGAGCGTTATGCAATTAATGGCGGGGCGGCCTTAGCGATTGCCTGTGACTATTTGGTGGTCGGTGAGCAGGCTTTCTTGCAGGTCGGTGAAGTGCAAATTGGCATGGCAGCGCCTTACAATATGGCATGGCTTAACTTACGTCATAGCGAACGCGTCATTGCCGAAGTGACGTTGATCGGAGATCGGTTGAGCGCTTCTGAGATGATGCGTTTGGGTTTAGCAAACGCGGTGGTAGCCGATGATCAAGTGGTTTCGAGTGCGCAGGCGCTGTGTCAGCGTTTTGCAGATTTTCCGCCCGGCACACCGCAAAAAATCAAGCTGGGAATGCGCGCGCGACTCAGCGACTCAGCGGACGCTTGGTTCGACCGTCACACGGCGGTAGCGGGCCCGCGGGTGAAGCCCAGTTCAATGCCGTGAGGCGTATCGTCGTAGCGATGATGTTTT
>MDTA01038100.1_pt1 | contig 20021 bp, 18 predicted proteins | sample 811151 | NCBI WGS metagenome assembly MDTA01 (sample SAMN05326648, study PRJNA326480) | marine metagenome | isolation source: seawater | place: Indian Ocean: South | collected 2010 | reverse complement strand
GGCCGGTGGAGTTTTTGTAATAAATGTAAAACTTCTATCTTCAAAAACTGAGATTTCAACTGGAATAACAAAACCTGCCTTATCTTGAGTTCTTGCGTTGTATTCTTTACAAAATGCCATAATATTTACACCATGTTGTCCTAATGCTGGACCAACAGGAGGAGCTGGATTTGCTTTGCCTGCTTGCAATGCTAGTTTAATTAATGCAACAACTTTTTTTGCCATTTGTCTTTTGAATTTAAATTGAAATTAATAATGATTATTGTCAACAACAATACAATAAAACTTTAGTTTAAATTAGTTTTGTTTGTTGATTTGAGAGAACTCTAATTCTACAGGAGTCTCCCTCCCAAAAATTGAAAGTAATGCTTTTAATTTATTTCTTTCTCCAGAAACCTCAATAACCTCACCTTGGAAGTCTTTGAATGGCCCACTTGTAACAATTATGCGATCTTTTGCTTCGATATCTAATTTGACAATAGTTTTTTTCTCAGAAGCACGTTTAAATATTCTATTTACTTCCTGTCTTGATAATGGTCTAGGTTTTATATGCCCTCTTGATCTTCCACTTCCTCTTCCGTCTTCAGCACCAACAAAATTTATTACATTAGGAGTGCTTTTTACGGCCATCATAGTATCTTCATCTAAAACCATTCTCACTAAGACATAACCAGGAAATACTTTTTCTTCTGTGGTTTGTCTTGAACCATCTTTTTTAAGCTTTATTCCAGGCGTTTGTGGAATTTCAATCTCTAATATTCTATTATTGACTCCTAAAGTGACAGATCTCTGTTCAAGAGTCGCTTTTACTTTATTTTCACAACTAGAAGCAACTTGTATGGCATACCATCTAGCAATGCCAGTATTTGCTTTTGATGAGATTACACTACTTGAGGAGTCTTTATTCATAATCATTTAAACTGAAATCATGAGAGAAATTAATGCATAAATTAATGGTGTATACACTCTTCATTAATTTAATTGGAAAATTTGTGCTGCTGCCCATCCATAGAATCGACTGACAGCCGCAATTGCAGCTGCTGAAAAAGAAACCATTATAATAACAGCAACTGACTCACTAAATAATTGTTGTTTATTTGGCCATACTACCAACTTTAATTCATCATAAGTAGAGATAAAAAAGTTTTTTTGCTTTTTGCTAACTTCAATTTCAGAAGACTTCTCGTTTGATGGATCTTGATTGTTAGTGGGGCTTGTCACAAATTTTAAGTTAGACATTTGTCTATGGCTTATTGATATATTAACTTATTAGTTCGCTCATGGGCTAGGAGTAAATAAAATATCGTTTTTATTTTTAGCATCAATTTTAATAAAAATAGTTTTTTTGTTTTTAAAATTATTTTCTAAGAGTTTTGTTGCTAAGGGATTTTCAATTTGCCTTCTAAGTTCTCTATTGACAGATCTAGCACCATATTGTGGTTCATAGGAATCATTCGCAATTTTTATGATTACTGATTTTTCAACTATTAGATTAATATTTTGTTCTAGTAATAATTTTTTTAGGTCCTCCAATTGAAGCATGATAATTTTTTGTAATTGATCTTTTGATAATGGATCGAATTGAATTACTTCATCTATACGATTCAGGAATTCTGGCCTAAAAATAGATGAAAGTGATTCATTAATCGTTTTTTCTAAAGATTTTTTCAAAGAATTTTTATCAACCTTACTATTTTTTAGTTTGATTTGATTCTCTAGTATCGCCTTCCCAGCTAGGTTGCTTGTCATTATGATGACGGCATTTTTAAAATCAATCGTGCTTCCTTGGGAGTCTGTGAGTCTACCTTCATCTAGAACTTGAAGGAGGATATTAAAAACTTCGGCATGGGCTTTTTCTATTTCATCAAGAAGTATTACTGAGTATGGTTTCCTCTTGACTGCTTCAGTTAATTGACCTCCCTCTTCATATCCAACATAGCCAGGAGGTGCACCTAAAAGTCGAGCGACAGCGTTCCTTTCCATATACTCACTCATATCTAACCTTAAGAGTGCTTCCTTTTCATCAAATAAAGAGGAAGCTAAAGATTTAGCTAATTCTGTCTTTCCTACTCCTGTTGGCCCCATGAAAAGGAATGATCCTATTGGCCTTTTTGGATTTTTCATTCCTGCCCTTGCCCTTCGGATTGCGGCAGATATAGCTGTGATGGCTCTATCTTGTCCAATAACTTTCAAGCTTATCTCCTTTTCTAAATTTACTAGTTTTTTACGTTCATTGGAAACGACTTTTGAAAGAGGAATCCCTGTCATTTTTGAAACTATATCTGCAATATCTTCAGGTAGAACCTCAAATTTTACATGCAGATTTTCATCTTTTCTTAATTCAATTTCAAGATTTTTAATTTCATCTTTAATTTGTGATAGGTAGTTCTCAAGTTCATTTAAATTTTCGACTTCTGGGAAAGTTTGTGGGAAAAATTCAATTTTTTTTATTAAATGCTCTTCTTCCTCAAAAAGTGTAATTAATTCAGCAAGCTTTTCTCTCCTGCTAATCCATTCATCATTTAATGATGAAATTCTCTCAGATATAAATCTTGCTTCATTGATCAAAGTTTCTTTAGTTAGATTGTCATCTATATCTAAATTGTTAATTGAATCGTTAATATCTCCTAATTTTTCTTCGTCTTTTAAAATTAAGTCTGGCTTTAAACTAGTTTCGATTTTTAGTTGAGCAGCAGCCTCATCTATAAGATCAATAGCTTTATCTGGTAGATATTTATCGCTTATATATCTATTGGCAAGTTTTGCAGCATAATCAACAGCTTCTCTTGTGATTTTAATTCCATGATGTATCTCATATTTTCTTTTGATTCCATTAAGTATTTTTGAACTTAAGTCTAATGAGGGCTCATTTACAAATATTTTCTGAAAGCAATTATTTAGTGCCTGATCTTTCTCAATACTTTCACGATATCTTTCTGGTGTTGTTGTTCCTATGCACCTTAAGTCACCACCACTTAGAAGTGGCTTTAAAATGCTGCCCATATCAAATGAGGACCTTTCTGAATTCAGAATTGTATGAATTTCATCAATTAAAAGTATTACGCCTTTACCGGATTCTTCTAATTCATTGAGTACAGATCTTAATCGTTCTTCTAATTGCCCTCTAAATTTTGTTCCAGAGACAAGTGCTCCGAAATCTAGTGAAATTAGTTTTAAATCTTTTAAAGAATCTGGAACTTTGCCTTGTGATATTAATTGTGCAAGCAAAAAAGTAATTGCTGTTTTGCCTACTCCAGGATGACCAATCAATATAGGATTATTTTTGTTCCTCCTAGATAGGACTCTCATTAAATTATTAATTTCTATTTCTCTTCCTATAACTGGATCATAAGAGTAGTTATTGATTTGATCAGTTAAATCTTTTCCGTATAAAGATAGAGCTGATTCCTCACTTGATTCTTGTAGGAAATCAATATTAGGACTAGTTTCATTTTTTGTTAGAGCAATTTCACTTGATTTTGACAATATATTTATATCTTTTCCTAAATTTTTATATGGAGATTTTATTGATTCAAAAGTTTTATCCACATAACCCTGACGGATAGGCTGGCTTTGTGTTTGTTTTACAATAGGATATTTTTTTAATTCTGATTCTAAATTTTCCAAAGATAGGTTTCCCTGCTCAAAAACGAAATTTCCTAGCCTCTCATCTTTTGCAATTCCTATGAGTAGATGAGGAATCTCTATTAAATTGGAGCCCCATTGAGTCTTTATATGATTTGCATTATCAAGCAATATTTCTAAATCTTCCCCAATAGTTAAAATTTTGGAATTACTTGGAGTGGTTTCTTCTAGGAAATTTTCAGTTATATCTAAAACAATATTATTATCAATACTCAAATTATCAACAAAGTTCACATATTCTCGCGCAGTGAAAAGTGTTTGAATGATATGTTCTATATTAAATTCGCTATGTTTCCATTTCTTAGCAGTTTCTTCTCCTAATAAAAGAAGATCCCAAGCAAGATCGCTAAATAATTCAGGATCAGAGGTAAGAGTTCTGCTCATAAGCAACTCAGAAATTTATCTTATAAGTTAAGTTAATACTATAATTCTAAATAATTTTTGGGATTTAGATAGATAAAACACTTTTTCCGAATTATTTTAATATTTTAAGAAAAAATTTTGTTTTCAAAACAAATAAGTAAAAAATTCCTACTGATAATCTCGATTGAGATTCACTATTTAGTTAAAATGCACAGTCATAATATTGAGTTTGAAGCTATTCTTGTTGTTTTAAATTAAGTTTGTTTGCAAAATTATATCTCTAATTTATTTCAGAAATTAGCCAAATAACTCAGCTATTTATAGGATTTATATAGTTTTTATTAAATTGTGACAGAAACTTTTGATTTTTTAATTGATACAATTCATTCAAGACAAGTTCTTGACTCAAGAGGAAATCCAACTGTTGAAGCAGAGGTTTTCTTAGAATGTGGGATAAATGGTAAGGCAATTGTCCCGAGTGGAGCCAGCACTGGAGCTCACGAGGCTCATGAATTGAGAGATGGTGGTAAAGATTTCATGGGAAAGGGTGTATCAAAGGCTGTAAGTAAAATTCATGAAATTATTTCACCAGCACTTTGTGGATTATCTGTATTAGATCAAAAAAATATTGATCAATTAATGATGGATATTGATGGAACTCCTAACAAGTCAAATCTTGGGGCTAATTCAATTCTTGCGGTTAGTTTGGCTACTGCTCATGCTGCAGCCAATGCACTAGACATTCCCTTATATAGATATTTAGGTGATCCATTGTCCACACTATTACCCGTACCATTGATGAATGTCATAAATGGTGGGGCTCATGCACCAAATAAACTTGATTTTCAAGAATTTATGCTTGTTCCATATGGCGCAGAGACATTTAGTGAATCACTAAAAATGGGCACCGAAATATTTCATTCATTAAAAAATATACTTGAGATAAAAGGTTTATCTACCGCCGTTGGAGATGAGGGGGGATTCGCTCCAAGCTTGAATTCAAGTGAAGAGGCAGGCGATTTACTTATTGAATCAATTCAAAAAGCTGGATACAGCCCTGGGGAAGATGTCTCTTTAGCTTTAGATGTAGCTAGTACAGAATTTTATAAGGATGGGTTTTATAATTGCGAGGGGAATATTTTAGATAGTGATGGAATGATTAGTTATCTATCTAAATTGGTTAGAAATTATCCAATCGTCTCAATTGAAGATGGCTTAGCAGAAGATGATTGGCAAGGTTGGACAAATTTAAATAAAGAAATTGGAGACAAAGTGCAACTCGTTGGAGATGATCTTTTCGTAACTAATACAGAGCGTTTAAGAAAAGGGATTAAGGATAATTGTGCAAATTCCATTTTGATTAAAGTTAATCAAATTGGGACATTAACAGAAACTTTGGAGGCAATTGATCTTGCCAAGAGGTCAGGATATACCAATGTTATTAGTCATAGAAGTGGGGAGACAGAAGATACAACTATTGCTGATTTATCAGTCGCAACAAGATCAGGGCAAATTAAAACAGGATCTTTAAGTAGAAGTGAGCGAGTCGCAAAATATAATAGATTATTGAAAATTGAAGAGGAACTTGGTAAACAGGCACAATTTGCAGGTAATTTAGGCTTAGGGCCTAAAAATATATAAATTTATTTTTTTAATCTTTCTAATCTGGAACCTTTCCTCATTTTTAATTGGCAATTTATCCAATCAATAGTTATTGGTGCAGCAAATAGTAGAGGTATTATAGATATATTTGAACTATTACTTGATACTAATAATGCTGATGCGATAGTTAGACTGCCTATTAAGATAGAATGTCCTAGTGATTTTTGGGCAGTAAACATTTTCTTGAATTGTCTATCAGATTCCCCCATTCTAATTTGCAGTTGTAGATCTCCTTGCTCTAATCTTTCTAAACTATCATCAATCCTTTTTGGAATACCTACAGCTTTAGAACCGAGTTCACCAACTTGCCGGCCTAGCTGATTAATTAAATCATTAGGACTTTGATTATTTGAAGACATAAGAGAAATTAGATAAGGTTTGGTAATTGATACAAGATTAAAGCTTTTGTCTAACATTCTACCAACTCCCTCATAGGTTGATAAAGCACGCATCACAAAAATCAGATCAACTGGTAGCTGAAAAGGGGTTTCGTAAACGAGTTCATATAAATCACCTGAAAGCTTATCTATGATATTCGAACTAAAGGGAGGTGTTAATGCTTCTTTAAGCATAAGCCTTACTAATCTTCTAACAGGTCCTATATCTATTCCTTCGGATATGAGGCCTGCTTCTTGAAGTTGTGTTACTAAAGATGACGCGTCTCTCAGTGCAGCAGACTTTACCATTGAGCCAATTCTTTTTTGTAAATTATTAGTTATGTTTCCCATCATCCCAAAATCATAGAATATTAATTTTCCAGTAGTTGAAACTGCTAAATTTCCTGGGTGAGGATCAGCATGAAAGAATCCAAAATTGACTAATTGTTTTAAATAACTAATTGCACCAATTTCTGCGATTTTTGGAAGATTATAATTATTAGACTTCAACTCATCAATATTGCTAATTTTTATTCCTTTTAAATAACTTAGACAAAGAACCTTTTCAGTACTCATATCCCAAATAACCTCTGGGATCTCAATGTTCTCATCATCAAGAAATTGTTGCCTAAATCTTGCTGCATATTCAGCTTCACATCTAAAATCGAGTTCTTTCATAAGAACTTTTCTGCATTCTTTCGCTATCTCTACCCAGTTTCTTCCTCTACTCCAGTTTTTATTCTTTTGAAGAATATAAGCAATTTGTTGCATTATTTCTAAATCAATTCTGAACAAAGTTTGTAAATTTGGTCTTTGAACTTTAAAAACTACCTCTCTTCCATTTTTTAAAATTGCTTTGTGAACTTGAGCTAAAGAGGCAGAACCAATAGGAATAGTATCTATATGATCAATTTCTTCAAATTTATTATTTAATTCTTCCTTAATTATTTGACGAACTGTTGAAAAGGAAAATTGAGGTACAGCATCTTGGAGATATGATAATTCTTGAATCCATGTTTTTGGAATGAGATCAGGTCTTGCAGATAAAAGTTGTCCAATTTTTATAAAAGCTGAACCCAGTTTAATTAATTCTCCAGTCAACCATTTAGCCCTTTTCTTCTGGATATTTATTTTTCTATCTTCCGATTTGATAAAAACCTTTAAAATAAAGTTATCAGTCCATAAGCTTATTAAAAACAAACAAAAAGTTTTCCATATTAAAAAACTTCTTTTTATTTTTTTTATAAGAAAATATAAATTTGATTTGGACATTTTTTATTTATCTAATAGGTTATTTAAAATTTCTAAACGCTTTTTAATAGCTCTAATTTTATGTAATGATTCTTTTGTTAGCGATTTTGAGTCTACAAAATTATCATTTGTATGATTACTATCAATTTCTTCCAACCTTTTAGCTTCTTGAATTATTTCATCTTTGAGGGAATCAATCTCTTTTTTTAACAACTCAGGAACTTCTTGGGCAACATTTGCTGCCTCTTCAATTTTTTCAAAAAGTTTTTTATTAAATTTTTCACTGATTTTCTTCACAGTAGCTCTAACTAAATAATCAGAATTTGACATAAATTTAAAAAGCTATGAATTAAATCACTATTAGTATTAATGATAGATGAAATAAGTACAAAGAAGTAGATTCATTTGATCATTTAAAATTTTTTGGAAAATTTTTACTTAATTCCAAATCGCTCGTACTTTATTAATTTATTCTTTGCCTATTTAAGTTTGTATCTATATTGTACTTTTTTAGTTTTTTTCTTCTAACTTATATATCAGGTGAGATTACAAATCACCTAACAAAATAATCAGTAAATGCATTAATGGAGTTGCTCTAAATTGGAAATTTTTGAATCTGATGTTGTAATTATTGGAGGTGGTCCAGCTGGGTGCACATGTGCTTTATACACTTCAAGGGCTAATTTAAAAACAATAATATTAGATAAAAATCCATCTGTTGGAGCACTTGCAATAACTCATCAAATAGCAAATTATCCTGGAGTCCCAGTAGATATAAGTGGTGAGAAACTTTTAAATTTGATGAGAGATCAAGCTATTGAATATGGAACAGATTACCGAAGGGCGCAGGTTTTTGGAATTGATGTTTCTGGAGAGTGGAAAACTGTTTATACTCCTGAAGGTACTTTTAAAAGTAAATCTTTAGTCCTTGCTAGTGGTGCAATGGGTCGACCAGCATCATTCAAGGGAGAAGCAGACTTCTTGGGGAGAGGGGTAAGTTATTGCGCTACTTGCGATGGTGCATTTTATCGAAATAAAGAAGTGGCAGTAATAGGAGTGAACAAAGAAGCTATTGAAGAAGCAAATGTCCTCACAAAGTTTGCATCTACTGTTCACTGGATTACGTCAAGTGACCCTAAGCCAGATAATGTAGAGGCAATCGATCTTATGGGATTGTCAAATGTGAAGCATTGGAGTAGAACTCGTTTACTTGAGATTGAAGGAGATGAAACAGGTGTCAGTGGAATAATTATAAAAAACAAACAAGAAGAGAATCCACTTAATCTTTCTTTAGAAGGTGTTTTTGTTTATATGAACGGATCTAAACCAATAACAGATTTTGTTGGAGATCAAATTGCTTTGAAAGATGATGGAGGAGTTATAGTTGATGACTTTATGGCAACTAATTCTGATGGTGTATGGGCTATTGGTGATATAAGAAATACGCCATTCAAGCAAGCAGTTGTCGCGGCCTCTGATGGATGTATCGCAGCAATGTCAATAGATAGGTATTTAAATAGCAGAAAAAAAATTAGAGTTGATTGGATTCATTCCTGATTTGGGATTTTTCTTACTTAGAGAGGAGTTGCTTCTGAAATAAATGCGACACCCCCGTAATAACTAAGAACAGATCTAATCTCATCTCTCATATTATCAATAATTTCTTGTTCACAAAAAACTATTACATGTGCATTTGCCCCTAGGCCTGTAAATTCCATATCCTCTGTAACAACTCTTTCTGGACCTCTTCCTGTGGCATGTTTCATAACTGTATAACCTGGAACATTCGCTTTTTCTAAAGTGCTTAGAATTGCTTGAAGCTCTCTTTCGCTAAAAATTAAATCTAATCTTTTCATGACTAAAATTGAGGAATTGTGATGAATTTATTAACCAGACTCATATAAATTGGGATGCCTAAAACTATATTAAAAGGAAAAGTTAGCCCCAATGTTGTTGAGATGTAATAACTTGATCTTGCTTCAGGCACGGTCATTCTCATAGCAGCTGGCACTGCTAAATATGATGCACTTGCACATAAAACCACAAATAAGAATGCATTTCCAGGGTCAAGAGATAAAGACTTTGCTACTAATACCCCAATAATTGAATTAAAGAGTGGCATCAGAATTGCAAATCCAATTAAAAATGAGCCTGCTTTCTTCAAGATTGGTAATCTTTGAGCAGCTACCATACCCATATCTAGTAAGAAAAAACACTCAACACCATAAAAAATAGAATGAGTGAATGGATACATCTTTTCTACTGCAGCAGGATTACTCGAGGAAGTTAAGAATCCAATAATTAAACTCGTTATTAATAAATATACTGAACCGTTTAAAAATGATTCATGAAGTATTGATGATAAATGAAGTTTTCTTGAATCTGGCCTGTTTTTAGGTCCAGCAACTCTAACTAATAATAGGCCAACTAAAATTGCAGGAGATTCCATTAATGCCAAGGCTCCTATCATAAATCCATCAGAACTTATATTTTGGCTATTGAGAAAACTTTCTGCCGAAATAAAAGTCACTGCACTTATAGATCCGTAAGCTGCAGCAATCGCGGCAGAGTTGAACACATTGAATTTTATTCTTAGAATGATAAATCCTATAAGTGGAATCAACAAAGACATAAGAATTGCAGCACCCAAGGTTAGAAGAACTTGATTATTTAAGATGCCACTCTCTTGAATTCCAATACCCCCTTTAAACCCTATTGCAAGAAGTAAATATAAGGAAAATAATTTTGGTAAAGGAGCTGGTATTTCTAGATCAGACTTGCATAGAACAGCAATTACTCCAATGAAAAAGAATAAAACTGTTGGAGCAAATATATTTTGAAGTAATAAGCTAAACTCCATCAATTTAATTTTTTAATTCATTTAAGGCTGATTGTAAAGCTTCTTTTCTTGTGGAAACTATTCCCTCAACCCCAAATTTTGATAATCTATCTCTGACTTTTTGATTAGCTCCTGCTACAAAAGCTTTACGCGAATTATTTTTTGCTTCCTGCATCATATCTTCTATTGCAAGAGTTGCCGTTACTCCCAATCTAGGAACGTCAGTAATATCCAAAATAAGAATCTTATAATTTCTTACAAGCATCATTCTGTCAGAAATACCTTTAGCAGCACCAAAACTTAATGGTCCTTTTAACCTGAAAAGCATTACTTCTCCTGAGCATTTATCAAGTATTTCTTTTTCGTCTGTAGGTAGTAAATTTTGGGACTTTTCAGCATTTTTATCTAATGGATTATCAGCCTCCATACTCTCAAGTTGAGTCTCAGTAATAGAATCTATTGTAAGCATATTCGCGATAAATACTCCCACAAGAACAGCCCATATCAAGTCCCAAAAAACTGTCATCAGAAGTACTCCATACATTACTGCTGCTGTTTTTAGTGAAAGTTTATGAGCTCTTCTCAAGAAACCCCAGTCAATTATGTCTAATCCAACTTTTATAAGGATGCCTGCCAATAAAGATGTTGGAATCTTTTCAGCTAGTGGACCTGCTCCAACAAGAACAATTAACAAAACAATAGAATGAACCATCCCTGAAATCGGTGTTTGACCTCCTGATTTAACATTTATAACCGTCCTCATTGTGGCTCCAGCTCCGGGGAGTCCTGAAAATAAACCAGCTACAGCATTTCCAATCCCTTGGCCAATTAATTCTCTATCAGAATTGTGTTTAGTTTGTGAAATATTATCAGCTACTAATGAAGTAAGTAAGGAGTCAATCGCTCCTAAAACTGCTAAAACTAATCCTGCTTTAAAAATAATAGGAAGATATTTATTAAAACTTGGTAAACTCAAAGATGGAACGCCTCTAGGGATCTCTCCTATTCTGTCTAGAGCACTATCACCAAAAAGAAAAATTGATAAAGGTGTGACAATTAATAATGCTAAAAGAGGAGAAGGTACCCACTGACTGATTTTTCGCGGAGTAAGAAAGACTATCCCTAAAGTCATTACTGCAACACCTATTGCTGCACCATTGGGATTAAAATTAGAAAAGACTGTAGATAAAGATTCAATCACTCCTCCTCTCGTGCTTATTCCTAATAAAGGACCAATTTGTAAAGTAATAATTATTACTCCTATCCCTGACATAAAACCTGATACCACAGAATAAGGTACAAGAGTGATATATTTCCCAAGCTTCAATATCCCAAATAAGATTTGGAATAAACCCCCAATAACAACTGCTGCCATAACCAAAGGTAAAATTTGACCTGCAGAGAGATCTCTCGGTACACCTACTGCGGCTAAGCCAGCCACAACTCCAGCAACTGTTACACTCATTGGGCCTGTGGGACCACTAACTTGGGATGGAGTGCCGCCAAATAATGCAGCTAAAAAACCAACTACAACTGCACCATATAAACCATAAATTGCTCCGCCAGGTCCTAAAGCTGCATTACCAAAAGCTAATGCTAGAGGTAGAGCTACTACTGCTGCAGTAATACCACCTAAAACATCTCCTCGTAAATTTTTGAGATGGAATCCATTGATTAAGCTCAAAGAAATTCTCCTTAATAAAAGAATAATAGACTTTTAATATTATCTTGTTTCGCCCACAATTTGTTAAAAAATTCAATTATGTTCAAAAAATATAAACATCTTTCGACTATTTCTTTTTTAATGTATAAAGTTAATTTTATTCAAAAAATCTTTTATTAACCAAATAAACTATGTAGTTTAAATATCAAATTATTAAAAGCGCTCATTGTTTTAGGCTATTAATAAATTAATTTTCAAATTTCAAAATATTAAAATGAATTCATTCATCAGGCCAAGAAGATTAAGAAAAACAAATGCTATAAGGCAAATGGTTAGTGAAACAAAAATTTTTCCAGAGGATTTTATATATCCTTTATTTGTTCATAACAAAAGTTTTAAAGAGGAAATTTCTGCAATGCCAGGTATTTATCGTTGGGATATACCTGGGTTAATTAAGGAAGTTTTCCGTGCTTGGGATTTAGGCATAAGATGTGTAGTAATTTTTCCAAAAATTGATGATTCATTAAAAACAGAAGATGGATCTGAATGTTTTAATGAGGCTGGATTAATTCCTCAAGTGATAAGAAAACTTAAAAAAGAATTACCAGAAATGCTTATAATGACAGATGTTGCATTGGATCCATACTCTTCTGACGGCCATGATGGAATAGTTGATGAGAGGGGCAATATTTTGAATGACGAAACAATAGAAATTCTTAAAAAACAAGCTCTTACTCAAGCAAATGCAGGTGCAGATTTTATTGGTCCCAGTGACATGATGGATGGGAGAGTGGGGGCTATAAGAAAATCACTTGATATAAATAATTTTAAAGACGTTGGAATAATTAGTTATACAGCAAAATATTCTTCAGCTTATTACGGTCCTTTTAGAACAGCTTTAAATTCTGCACCAAAGAAAAATTCTCAAAAAAAAATTCCTGAAAATAAATCAAGTTATCAAATGGATCCTGCAAATGCTAAAGAGGCATTTGTAGAGTGTGCTCTTGATCAATATGAAGGGGCTGATATCTTAATGGTCAAACCTGGATTATCTTATCTTGATATTATTTATAGATTAAATAATTTTTCAAATAAACCCATAGCTGCATATAACGTCAGTGGGGAATATTCCATGATTAAAGCAGCCTCTATGAAAGGATGGATTGAAGAAAAGGATGTTGTTCTTGAAACCTTGCTTAGTTTTAAGAGAGCTGGAGCTAAATTAATACTGACCTATCATGCTTGTGATGCCGCTGGTTGGATTAAAGAAAGTTAAAAACTCATTAAATTAAAAAATTTTGTTTATTGTATAGAGGTTAAACTTTTTATATTTTGAAATTTAATTCTTCAAAAGGTGTTAATAGGATTGGTCACACAGCCTTAAGAGTGAAAGATCTAAATAGGTCAAAATCTTTCTATATAAGACTAGGTATGAAATTGATCTGGGATGATAAAGATTGGTGCTACCTTGAAGCAGGAAAGGGTAAAGATGGTTTAGCTTTACTTGGTCCAACTTACAAGGCTGCTGGACCACATTTGGCTTTCCATTTTGAAAATAAAGAAGAAATTGAAAATATTCATTTAGATTTAAGGAATTCAGGAATCAAAGTCGGAGCCATACATGAACATCGTGATGGAACGGCTTCTTTTTATATGCAAGATACTGAGGATAATTGGCTTGAAATGCTTTACGTTCCTGAGGGCGGAATTAAATCAAATATCTAAAACTACTTAAATGAAAGAAGTCAGCAAGTTAGATAAAAAACACTTACTGGGATATTTAGAAAAAGAATCTAATGATTTATTGGAATGGCCAATATTGAAAAAGCATCTTTCTTCCTTCGCCTCTACTCCAATGGGCAAAAAAGCAATGTTAGATTTTGAGATACCATCAAAATCAGAGGAGACGCAAAATCTTTTAGATCAAACCAAAGAAATATATTTATTAGAGACTGATAATGAACATAAGATTAATTTTGAAGGTGTGTTTGACATAAAGAAAAATGTAGAAACTTGTTTTAAAGGCGGCTTACTCACTCCTATTGAACTGTTAGAAATTGCTGATACTATTTCCTCTTCCAAAAAACTTAAAAAGATTATTCTTAATTTTGAATTAAGACCATTACTTTCTTCAATTTTAGATGAATTAGTTGATCATGATCAATTAGAAAAGATTTTAAAAAAGGGAATTGAAAACAATGGAAGGATAGCTGATGGAGCATGCGAAAAACTTGATCAATTGCGAAAGCAATTAAATTCTATAAAAAGTGAAAGGCGACAAATTTTAGATAAATTAATTTATAAAAATAGTAATTACATTCAAGATTCAATAATTGGCGATAGGTTTGGAAGACCAGTTTTAGCTATAAAAGTTAATTTTATTAATAAATTTAAAGGTATAATTCATGATGCATCTTCATCAGGTAATACAATTTTTATAGAGCCAGAAGAAGTAGTAAATAAAGGTAATAAAATTGGAGCTTTAAATGCGAAAATAGCGAAAGAGGAATATAAATTGTTAAAGCAATGGGCTGAGTTAATTTCTAGTAATAGAGATAGTCTTATTTTGACTTCTGATATCCTTTTGAGAATAGAGAACGCATTAACTCGTTCTCGATATTCAAAATGGATTAAAGGTAAACCTCCCAGTTTTGTAAAAGATAATATCCAAATTATTGGTTTTTCTCATCCCATACTTTTTTGGGAAAATAAAAAAAATGATTCTCATGAAATTACTCCTATAGATTTTTTTATTAATCCAAATACAAAAGTTGTGGCAATTACCGGTCCTAATACTGGTGGTAAAACGGCAGCATTAAAAGGATTAGGACTTGCCTTGCTTATGGCTAAATCAGGATTATTTATCCCAGCCAATGAAGATCCAGTTATTCCTTTTTATAAATATATCTATGCTGATATTGGTGATGATCAATCTCTCCAAGAAAATCTTTCTACATTTAGTGGACATATTTTTAGAATAAAAAAAATTTTTGATGCTTTAGCCATTAAGAGTGGATTGTCAATTGTACTTTTAGACGAGATTGGTTCAGGAACAGATCCTGAGGAAGGCACAGCATTAGCAATTTCTCTTCTTAAAGAGTTTGCAAATAAATCTGATCTAACTGTAGCTACAACTCATTATGGTGAAATTAAAGCACTTAAATATAAAGATTCAAGGTTTGAAAATGTATCAGTTAGTTTTAATGAAGAGTCTCTAAGACCAGCCTATTCACTCAATTGGGGGATCCCTGGAAGAAGTAATGCTTTACAAATTGCAAGTAAATTTGGTCTCAGTGAGAAAATAATTGATGAAGCTACTAATTATTTAAAGCCAAAAGAAACAGAAAATATAAATAAAATAATTAAAGGATTAGAGGAACAAAGAATACAACAGCAAAGGGCTTCTGAAGAAGCTGCAGAACTAATTGCTAGGACAGAGATCCTTTATGAAGAATTAAAAAGTAACTATCAATATCAGAAGTCCAAGGCAAGAGAAATACAAGCAATTGAGAGAGAAAAATTGACTAAATCTATAAAAAAAGCAAAATCTGAGGTCGTTAATTTAATAGAAAAATTGAGAAATAAAAATGCAAGTGGAGAAGATTCAAGAATTATTGGTAACAGGTTAAAAGAAATTGAGAATCAATTTTGTTGTGATCAAAAGGAAGAAATTCATTCTTTATCATGGAAACCAAAAATAGGGGAATTTATAAAAATTAAATCTCTTAATAGCAAGGGTAAAATAATCTCTGCTGATGAGAGAGGTCAATTTTTTACAATCAATTGTGGGTCATTCAATAGCATACTACCAATCTCTGATCTCGAGGGCCTTAATGGAGAACAACCAAATATTAAAAAATCGAATTTTCAAATTAAATCTATAAAAGATGACTACTCTTATTCGAAAGTTAGAACCTCCAAGAATTCAATAGATGTAAGAGGATTGAGAGTGCACGAAGCTGAAATTATAGTTGAAGAAAAAATAAGAAATTTTCATGGACCTTTTTGGATAATTCACGGTATTGGGACTGGTAAACTCAAAAAAGGTCTAAAATCTTGGCTTTCAGAATTAGACTATATTGATAAACTAGAAGATGCAGCATCATCTGAAGGTGGTGCGGGCTGTACCATAGCGTGGATTAGATAATATTAACTTTAGAAATTTCTTCAAGATTTTATTCTTTACTTAAAGTGCATTTTATTGATCAAGCAGAAGTTATTCTTAAAGCTGGTAAAGGGGGAGATGGGATTGTTTCCTTTAGAAGAGAAAAATTTGTGCCGGCGGGCGGTCCCTCAGGAGGTAATGGTGGCAGAGGTGGATCTATAGTATTTGAAGCAGATAATAATCTTCAAACATTACTGGATTTTAAATTTAATCGAGAAATATTAGCTAAAAATGGAACTAAAGGTGGACCTAATAAAAGAACAGGGGCTTGCGGAGAAAATAAAATTGTAAAAGTTCCTTGTGGAACAGAAATACGCGATTTAAAAACTGGAATTATTTTGGGAGATTTAGTGGATCATAAAGAAAAAATTGTGCTAGCTCATGGCGGTAGAGGAGGATTAGGTAATTCTCACTTCTTAACTAATCAAAATAGAGCCCCTGAATTTTGTATTGCAGGAAGAGAGGGTGAGATTTGGCATGTCAAACTTGAATTAAAATTGATTGCGCAAGTTGGAATAATTGGGCTGCCTAATGCTGGGAAAAGTACATTAATTTCTGTTTTATCATCTGCTCGACCTAAAATTGCTAACTATCCTTTTACAACACTAATTCCGAATCTTGGTGTAGTTAGAAAATCAGATGGAAATGGTTGTTTATTTGCAGATATTCCAGGACTGATAGCTGGAGCAGCTGACGGTATTGGTCTTGGACATGATTTTTTAAGACATATCGAAAGGACTAAAATACTAATACATCTAATTGATATTGCAGCAGAAAATCCAATAAATGATTTTTGCGTTGTTGAAGATGAACTTAAAAAGTATGGTAAAGGTTTAATCAATAAATATAGAATTCTAGTTTTAAATAAAATAGAATTAGTTGAAGAAAATTATTTGAAAATAATTACAGAAAAGTTAGAAAATTTATCAAAGAAAAAAGTTTTAGTTATTTCTTCATCATTACGAAAAGGACTACCCCAACTTTTGTTTCAGGTATGGAAAAAAGTTTGAAAATACAAATTCAAAGTTTTGTAAAATTTAATACTTGATTTTGACCATCAATTTGTCATTAATGTAGTAAGTGAATTTTAGACTTTTTATGAACTTTTATAGTTGTTTTGATAAAACGGGTAAAGTAATCGCAAGATGTCAAACAATGCAAGATATAGAAGTATTAAAGAAAATGGGAAGACCGATTGATGAGGTTAAAGAAATGAAGAATGAAGAAGCTGTAGTGTGTTCATTGACAGGAAGTCCTTCAGATTACAATATGGATTACTAAAAAAAAATGGGTCTGTCTAGCCCATTTTTTTATTTTCTATTAAATTTAAACGATCTTTTAATCGTCATAGACTAAACATTCAGGTTCGTCTGGGTTCGCGTCACAGAATAATTCAAGAGCATTTGGATCATGTTTGTCATCAGGATGATGATCTTTATAATCTTCTAATTCTTTAAGTTCTTCAGTAAGATGCCTAACTTTTGGCAAATTACCCTCTGCTTTGGCAGATTCGATTTCTGACTGATCTTTTTTGATGTGCTCGTCAATGGATTTCATTTGATGATTTCCTGAATGAGTAGATAAATATACAATAGTGAATTAATCGAAAAATTGCATCCCATATAAGTTGAAATAATGATTAATCAGTATATAAATAAATAATATTTGGAAACTAAGTTATTCCTGATTTTATAATTTCTCTTAATGGAGGTTCTAAAGGTATTATTTGATTGGGATTTAAAGGAAAAATAGCATGGTAATAATCTTGGATCCATTTTTTCTCAAAACAAGTTTCTTTGATTCCCATTAATTTATAAAAGTTATATCTCCAAATTATTATGTTTTTAAAAGTATAAATGTCTTTTTCTGTACACTTAAATAGCTTGCTATAAATCAACTCCCATCTAATCAGTGTTGGAAATAAATATATATCTGCAACCGAGAGTTCACTTCCTAGTATCCATTTACCTTTATTAAATTTTAAAGTATTGTCTATTTTATCTAAGGCTTTGAAGAGTTTATTACTGGCATATTCGTAAGCACTTTGATTGCGTGAGAAACCGCATTTATATACACCATCATTTATGTCATTATTTATTAATTCAAGAAGGGTTGAATTACAACTTTTTATTGGATTTTTTTTAATAGATTTATTATTTATTACTAAATTTAAAATATCTCTACTCTCATTAGAGATTAATTCTATGTTTTTTTCTTTAGTTTTTAAAAGTAAAGGGAGAGTATATCTAAAAACTTGACTGTAATTGGCCTCTATATAAACTTCCTTTAATGTTTTGTGTTTAAAAAATCTCTTTTCAAAAAACCATTCACCTATTTCATAATTTGGATTTAAATAAATAATCTCAATGTACTCAGATAAATTTATTAACTTATCTAAAATCATTAACCTATGGCACCATGGGCATGATGAACCTAAAAGTAGGTAAAGATTTTCGTTTTTATTAAAGTTAATTTTAAATTTATTATTAATTTTGAATCCGTGCGGCCTTTTATAGTTACCATTCCTATCGGAGGGAGCAAAACCATCCATTAATTTTTTCCAAAACCAATACCAGAATCTTCTGGCTAAAAATATTGAATATTTATTTGGTTTCATAAATTATCAAAGTAGAGATTTTCGATATGGCTGAAAAAAAAATACTTGTTGTTTCAGGTACACATGGAAATGAGTTAAATCCAGTTTGGGCAGTTAATAAATTTAAAAATCTGATTAGAAGCTCTCCAAAATCGAGATTATTTGAATTTATAATAGGCAATCCAAAAGCATGTCAAGAAGGATTAAGGTATATTGATCAAGATTTAAACAGATCATTTAATGTTAGTAAAACTGAACTTAATAAAAATGTATATGAAATAAATAGGTCAGAATATATTATAAAAAAATATGGCTTAGAAGCCACTAACTCTTGTCCGATTGTGATCGACTTGCATACAACAACTGCATGTATGGGGACAAGCATTGTTATGTATGGAAGAAGAGAGAAAGATTTTTGTCTAGCTGGAATATTACAATCAGCTTTAGGTTTGCCAATATATTTACATGAAAAAGATAAAAATCAGACAGGTTTTTTGGTGGAAGCATGGCCATGTGGATTAGTAATTGAGATTGGACCTGTTGCTCAAAATCATTATGATTCTAAAATTGTGGAAAGATTTTTGGTAATTTTAAATTTTTTAGGTGAAATAATAAATTATTCTAAAAATAATAGCTTGCACTTACCTAGAGAAATATCAGTTTTTGTGCATCAAAATAGTATTGATTATCCCAGAGACGAGAATTCTGAAATAAATGCTTTAATTCATCCTTTAAGGATAAATCAAGATTGGCAAGGTATTAGAAAGGGAGATCCACTTTTTTTGACAAAAGATAACAATACATTAATTTATGAGGGGGAAGAAAAAATATATCCTGTTTTCATTGGAGAAGCAGCATATAAAGAGAAGAATATTGCAATGAGTTTTACCAAGAGAGAGATAATTAAATTTGATAATCACTGGATAAATAATTTTCTGAACATATGAAGAATCATTCATGGCTTCAAATGTTGAATTAAAGATAATTACTCTTTTAAAAAAATTATTTTTAATATAAGTTTTTTTTATCCTAGCTTGAGTTAATTTTTCTGGATTTAACTAATTAACTAATTCTTTAAATTCTTTCAGACCAATATACAGTTGCACCAATTGCCTCTAATTCCAGTCTTCTACTCTTTGCAGAGGATAATGGAATTATTTCTTTTGACCTTTTGCCGTCAAGAAGCCACTCTAAAAGGACCAACTTAAAAATAAAATATTAAGAAAATATTAAATCATTTAGACTCTTCTGTGTAAGAAATAGTCAATTTTAAATTAATTAAAACATTTTTTTACACATTTTTACTAATTTTGGTTTAAAGTTTGTGAAGCAGATTTTGTCTGCTTTTATTTACACGCCTTTTTTTAGGCATACCTTACGAACTCATGACAACTATTCAGCAGCAGCGTTCATCGCTGTTAAAGGGTTGGCCACAGTTCTGTGAGTGGGTAACATCAACT
>MDTA01114896.1_pt1 | contig 20024 bp, 30 predicted proteins | sample 811151 | NCBI WGS metagenome assembly MDTA01 (sample SAMN05326648, study PRJNA326480) | marine metagenome | isolation source: seawater | place: Indian Ocean: South | collected 2010 | reverse complement strand
TAATAATGATAATGATTATTCCGGTAAGGAAGTGGCCGATCTAACCGATAGCGAAGTTGTAATTGACGACGATATTGGATTTGATGAACTAGAGGTAGAGGAAGTCGCACTTCAACCACGAAAACGACTTCCGGCGGACCTACCCCTTTACAATTAAGCTACTCTTTGTAGATATTTATATTTTTTACTTGTAGCCCAATCATAAACCATATCAAAGAACTGAATAAAAGTACCTGCTTTAGCATACTTTCTCACTTCTTCGTGTTGCTCCATATCGTTTACAAGTTTTTTAACAAACTTCTCTTTAAGTTCGTCCCAACATTGTAAACTAGCGTCTAAATCAAGAACGCCATTATGGTCAACAAAGTTTCTAAATCCTGCAATTAGTGGATATAGACAAGCATTGTTGAGTATAACGGTAGGGATCTCCCCTACTGCTAATGTTCTAAATGGGTTTGTTTCTTCTTTTCTTAAACGATTATAAGAAAATGCAAGTGGTTTTACTTTGTTATGTGCGTCAAAACGCTTTGCAAACATACTTTTTGCAATTTCACCTGCTTCTTTTTGTATTGTATCTCTCAAGATCAAAATATCTTTCAAAGATTTTGCAACTAACTTATAATCATCTGTGTTGTTTGCAAAGTCTTTACGGATAATTTGTGCATTTCCATAAGCTTGAAATGGTGCAAATTGTTCATCACCCTCAGCATAATCATTCTTATTTGGAATAAAGCAACGCATAAGTTGTATCAACCCCAAAACAGGTTGTGGGTTATCGTCGTTCTCACTATAAGTGACTACTTTTTCAGGGTAAGCACTACCTCTTAAAGCGTCTTTAATAAAGTTAAAATCGCCTCTGTAGTTTGTATGTGAGTCAACATGAACTTGCTTGTTGTTATTCAAAGCAAAGACAATTTGCTCGTGAGCTAGTTGTCTGTCTTTTTTGTTCATTTGTGAGTTTCTACTTACCATAGATATACCCTCATAAATGAATACCGGAACTTTTTTGCCCTCTTGCAATTCGCCATTATCGTAAATATCACGAATAGCTTTATACAAGTGTCCACCATTTGCAATACCTTCTTTTGCTTTTTTATCGGTATCGATACTAAATTCTAAAATATCTTTGTCAATTTTTACATTTGACGCAAATATATAGATACCATTAGCACCTAGATGGAAAGTATCTAAATCCATAAAGATAAGATCATCGGCTAGATCACTATCGATTGTCTTTCTTTGTGTTCTTGGATTTGGATTTGACGGTATTTCCGGATTTTGTGCTAATGATTCTGCTGAAACAAAAGCCCAATATACTTTTACATTGTTAAATGTATCTGAGTATGTTCTTGCACCGTTATCTGTTCGTACTTTAATTGTCTTACTAGACATATTATCTCCTTTTGTAAATCGACCTACTCTATTTCGGTCAAACTAATAACTCATATCTATTGATAGAGTTAGAAACAGAATAATAGATCTTCTAATTAATGCAACAACTAAACTGTAAAATTTTCGTAATAATGTTTGTCCATTACATTCATTAAATAATTACTTTCAAAGTCACTTACATAATCTGTAAATGCTTTTCTTTTACCATAATGTCCTATGTCGTTGTAATACAAATGACATATCATTGGCTCGTCTAAGTTTGGATAAAGCAATTTAAAACCTTTTGCTTTTAATTTTTGTGTTTGTACGGGCTCTTCACTATAAAATATAGCTTTTTCAAAGACACCCGAATATTCGCCCCACTTACTTGTACCAAATGAAAAATTAGCACAAAACTTAGTAGGTATAAAGGTTTCTTCACTATTTGGATATACCGGACGCCAATTTTGAGGTAGCCACTCACAAAACAGTTTGTCATTTGTTAGTTCGGGGTAAAGTAATTTACCTATATCCTTTGGCTCTCTTTTACCGTTTTCATAGGTATAAGGTGATCCGTATCCGGTAAATATTGTCTTAGGATCACGATACATAATTAAACTTGTAAGCGTTAAGTCCCAATTATGAGGAAACCAACTATGGCTATCTATTTGTAGTACATAATCCTCATTTTTATACATACTATCTACGGTAGCTCTAGCTTTACCAACACCTATGTTAAACTTTCTAAAAGGTTGTGTAATGACTCTAAATTGCGCCCCAAAGCTCTCAGCTTCCTTTTTAACGGACATAAAATTCTTTAGGGTGTCCTCGTCTTTATACATCAAACTAATCCCAAATCTAAGTTTATGTGGCGCTCTTGCTTTTATAACACAATCCATAATTGTAGGTCCAAGCTCCGTGTCGTCTAAGGAGCAGATTTTAACGAAAATTGTTTGGGACATATCTATCTATTGTTTCACCTGATAAAATTTTAACTTTTGCATATTCTTGATATTTTATAATTTTATCATAATTATCTGGATCGTCTAAATAATTAGAAACATTGTCATACTTTTGTTTTTGTAAAGCTTGATAATCTGGGTACAAAAACTCTATTTGATCTCTAGTAGATTGTACATCAAATGGCTCTCTACCCATATATAAGTGCATAATGGTTGGCTCGTCAAATAAAGGAAAGACAAAGTTAAAACCTGCGTCAAATAAGTTTATAGTCCACGGCATCTCCTCGTCCTCAAATATAACCCACTCAGGTAAATGTTCTACTAAGTTATACCTAGAAAAACTAAAATTACCGGAAAATCTTACATTAGGTACAATTTCGTCGCCATTTGGATTTAGATCTGTCATAACATGAGTTGGTAATCTATCATGCCAATTAAATCTCATCATTTTTTGGTGTATATCATTTTCGTCGTCAACGACAAAATATTGATAGCGTAGATTAGTCAATTCTTTTCTAAAATGCGGGACTCTATTACCCTCGTCATCAAAATAATACAATCCTGCATAACCGTTAATAATTGGCTTAGTTATTCCTCGATCGTCTGCTATTTTGTGCTTTTCTTTAATTTTAGTGTCCCAACCATTAGCAAACATCATGTGTCCGTCGATAAGCATTTTATACTCTTCGTCTTGACACATAGCATACGATTTTATACGACCTTTAGCTAGACCAATAACATCTACAATATTATCTTCCGTAATATGCTCGTAATCTACTCTAAACTCATTATCAAATTGACTTATAAAATCTGTAAATGCGTATCGTGTATAATTTTTGGTGTATTGAAAATATATTCCAAACACTAAATTTTCAGGTTGATCAGCACTTAAAATACAATTTGATATAGTAGGACATACTTCGCTGTCATTAAAACAGGCGAAATACACATAAATCTTTTCAGCATTGTCCTCCTTCACAGCACGCCACCACCTTTTGATTAAATTGCGGACATTTGTAATTATAGCAATATAATCCCGCGTGTCTTTCCATTAATGTATGGTTGCATACAGGACACGGCGGGGCACTCTTCTTCATCTTTTTTTTCCGGATTGTCTAAAAATATAACTTTTATAGACATACTACAATTACTTGGTGATTGATCACACATCCATTTATTATTTGCTATGTGTTTAAGTGGCGCATTGCACTCAACACATCTATTGATTCTTTTTCTGCTCATCTAAAATCTCCTGTACTACTTCGCCGAAGTATTTAAAAAATCTTGTACCCATAACAGCTAGCCATACTAAAAGACCAATAGAAGTTATAGATACTGTTAAAACTAAAATTATTTCTGTCATTAGAACTCCCTTCTGGGACTAATTTACATAACTGCTTGAACAAGAACTACTAAAGCGGAAACTGCTACTAGCCACCCGCTTAATTCAGCTCTTGATATTTTTGAATTTACCTTTTCGTGTAATTGATCGATACGGTCGTTTATTCTTTCCTGCCCATCTAATACAAGCATAATCATTTCCTTTTGTGTAAGACCAACAGGATGCTTATGCTCACTCATTTAAAACTCTTCTTTTTTTCCGCCAAATGCTTCATTTATTTCATCAATAGTTAGTTTACCGTCATCGAGAAAACCACGAGCTAGTGCTTCTGTGACTTTGGCGACACCCAAAGACCCGGCCAAAAGCACGGAGCTAAGGGTGTCAATACCAATAATTGATCCTGCTCCAATGATTGCTAGTCCGTTAGCAACGAATACAGCGACCATACGAGCCATGATCATTTTGATTTTTTGCAATTTGGATAAACCGCTAGGCACTATTTACCTCCGCAGCATCCATTTCCGCAACATTCCATAGTTAATCTCGCAATCTAATAGTCACTAACCATATAATTGTAGATACGACTATTGCAATACCTACAATATCTTGTGCCGTTCCGGTCAAAGTAAACCAAGCAATAAAAAAACCAAGTAAGGTGAAGATCTGCGCTATTGACTCTTTAACAACATCAAATAGCCACTTTGCTATACCTTTTATACTTATTTTCTTTATTTGCTTCCAAGTCCACTTTGTAGAACTTATAAAACTTTTTATGGACAACTTAACAAATTGATAAGGTAGTCCCAATACATTATTTAAAAATCTAAAAATCTTTTTGATCATCTAAAATCTCCTAATTAAAGCACCCGCTTGAGCGATAATTTGAGAAGCAATAATAACCGGTACTACTACTTCTTGTGCTTTTTCTTTTTGGTCGCTTGTCATGTCAGCGCCTATCGACCCCAGATCCATCTCTCTAATATCTATATTAACACTTGTCAGCTCACCTATTGGATTTTCCAAAAACGCCTCTACTTGTACCTCTGTGACAACATCCGCAAGTGTAAAATTTTCAACATCTTCGTTAGCAATAGCTCTTTCAACATATTCCTCAACAGCTGTAGCTATGTTTTCTTCTTCGGCTGCTTGTTGTGCAATAATTTCAACATCTTCCGCCGCTGTTTCTTCTTCAAAACCTAACACTTCACCAACGGCTTGTTTTTCTTCTTCGTCTAATTCAGCTACGGTTTCTACCTTTGTGACTTCTTTAACAACAGCTTTTACAACAGCTTTAGTTGTTGTATCAGCATTACCTAAGTTTTGTACGGAAACCTTAGCTACTTCTTTTACGACTTCTACTTTTTCTTCTGTATCAAGTTCGGCAACAACTTCCGCTACCGCCTCTTCTACCTGTTCTATGTACTCTTCTTGCTCTTCAACCGACAGATCTTCTAACTCTTCTTCCTCGATAATTTCTATTTCATTATCCTCAAATACTTCGGTCAACTCCTCTACTTCTACTACTTCTGTAATAGCTTCCTCAGCAGCCTCTACTAAAACTTCTACTTCTTCTTCTGTGAGTTGTACCTCTTGATCTCCCTCCGTACCAAAAAATGAGTTATCCTCATCTTGTTCAGGTTTATCTGGGATAGTCGTTGTAGTAGTGGTTGTAGTCGTGGTCGTAGTCGTCGTAGTAGGAGGTACGACAATAACAATCTCTTCCAAGTTAATTTCTGGCGTTGTGTCAACTTTATAATCATCAAAATCCGTATTTTCTTTTATTTCAATTATAGTTTCTACTAACTCAATTATGTCTATTGGCTCTCCACCACCACCAAATTGTGATTGGTCATCATCGTCTGTGTCTGTAGTTGTAGTAGGTAATACAATAGAGTCTTTAATTTCTTGCTCAATACGAGCCTTTTCTTCCGCTAATTCTCTAGCAACTCTTTCCTCATCTGTTTCGCTATAACCTGTTTCAGCTTCGTTTTTGTCACGCTGTCTTTGTAATTCTGCCAATCTATCTTGTTCTTCTTGATATTCCCTGTCAGCACGCTCTTGGTTAGTTTCATAATATCCTGTTTCGGCAAAGTTAGATTGTCTTTCTTGCTCTAAAGCCTCTTCAATAGCTTTTAGACGGGCTTGCTCTTCTTCATACTCTCTTTGCTCACGATCTCTACGCTCTTGATCTGTTTCGTAATAACCTGTTTCGTTAAAATTTTTATTTTTTTCGTTTTGTATAGCTTGTTGTCTTTTGCGTTCAGCCTCTTCTTCAGCTAAACGCTTTTGTTCAGCGTCGTAATCGTCTTGTGCTTTTTGATTAAATACTGTTAGCGTCGGCTCGGTAGAATAACCACTATAAACATTATAAGTAGAGCTATAAGCTCTAATTGAAAATTCGTAAGTGTTGTTAGTAATTGCACTATAAGGTATAGTGTACTCTGTATTTGTTATGTTATAGACAACAGTTTCGTTTTCTGCGTCTATTCTGTAATATAAATCATAAGACTCAGCAATTCTAGTTCCTGTGTTAGGCATATCCCATACAACTTTGACACCACTATTGTAAACATTTTCTACTGTAGGATTCATTGGTGGTCCAACAGTATTATCTACTGTATAAGTCGCCTCAACATCATTACACATCCAATTAGTAGCACAAGTTGATAAACGATAGTAGTAAGTGCCGTTTAGAGTGTCATATTCTATTGCGTCATTGTTATCTACCCACGGTAAAGTAAATTCCGTAGTATCGGTATCTGTACTTCTATACACCTCAAACCAAGTGTTAGCGTTATAGTCTTGATCATAGGTTTCTGCTACTAATATTCTATACCCACCTATTGTGACACCGTTATCGGATGGTGTGTCCCAATCAACTGTTATACCACTTGAGCTTTCACTAATTGTATAACTAGATATTCCGTTAGGCGCAGGGGGTAAAGTTGTGGTAGTAGTGGTAGTAGTAGTCGTTGTGGTAGTTGTAGTTGTAGTTGTAGTTGTCGTAGTGCTAGAAGTCGTAGTTGTTGTAGCAAAACTACCTGTAGATATAGCATCGTCGTATTGAAAATACATATCGTCAAAGCTAGACCAATCGTGTATGTCAATAACAAACTTTGTTATAAATTTATCTGTGTTTTCTGCTACTGCATTGTAATCAGTAAATGATTTATAAAATGTGTCATACATATCTGCACCATTATTTCCATAAGCCTGTGCAGACTTGTTTTCTGTTTCGGTTGTATCATCCGAATAATAAAAAGTGACTGAGTATGCTTGATTGACTGCACCTACTTCAAAACCTACTTCATATACATCTATATCACTTGAAAATTCAAAAGTATATTCGTGAGTACAACTACCATGAACTTGATGACATAAACTTAGAAATTGTCCCTGCGTTCCGTAATTACTACTTTCTGTCCAAACAGTATTATGTGAATTACTATTTTCTCTTGTAATAGTAAAGTAGCCATCCCAATCTTGATCACTAAAACCCTCGTTGACGGTGACTTCTTGTGCTACTGCTAAGGGGAAAGGATATATTAGTAAAGCAACAATTAATAAACGAACTAAGGTATTGAACTTACGAAGCACTCTCTCATCACTTCCTACCTCTTCCCGCCATCATATTTTACTGCGTGTCCTTCCTTAACCATTAGTTCGTTTATATTGACCTCATTTATGTAGATCTCCCCCAAGACACGGCCATATTTACCTACACCATAAGATTTCATTTCTAATTCGTCCTCGGCGGACTCAAGTTTGTCTATAAGCCAAGATTTCGCAGCCAACCCTCGTTTTTTCTCTTCTTTATCTCTTGTTCGTGATTCAGGAGCATTAATACCCACGAGTCGAATACGACATTTATGCCACACATTAAAACCCAAATCAATTCTGACATCGATCGTATCTCCATCTACTACTCTTAATAACTCTATTTTATAATAATACATTTGATCCTCTAAACAATAGGAGGACATATAGTCCCCCTATCGACGCACTTGTAATTAAATTAACCTTTTGGAAAGTTAGACATAAATTTGAACGGTGCTTCCTCAATAACATTTTGTAATGCTGAGAAAAACGCAGCGCCTGCTGCGACAACTGCACCCTCAAGTACACCCATATCCAACCATCCGGTTTGGGCTGCAACAATTACACCAAAACCTGCTTGAAGTCCTGTTCTAACTGCTCTTATTAATGACACTTTAAAAGCGTCTGTTAATTCCCAATTCATACGAATCTCCTAACTTTCTTTTGCAAAAGAAATGTCCCAAGTTTGTTTACCTAAGACACCATCTTCTGTCAACCCAAATTCTTTCTGGATTTCCAGAACTTTTCCTTTAGCCTGATTACCAAACCACCCGTCAGCTGTTATGCCAACTTGCTTTTGCCAATCTTTAAGCTTTTCGTCAAAAATCATTGGCGATTGTTTTTTGTATAATTTATTAGGCCATTTAGGAAAATCTTTAGAAAAATCAAATACTTCAGTTTTTTTCTTTTGATCAATAGGACTATAAGAAATTACAGGCTCACTTCCTGATACGGTTTTAAATTCTTGTCCCTCTATGTAGTCAAAATCTATATATCTTACTAATACTTTTTCGCCACTAAGTATTGCATCTCTTATAAGCGGGTAAACGGTCTTATACGCATTTACGGAAGATCCCACAAACCCGTCACTTTGCACAAGATTACTTGTTTGTGAATTTCCTAAAATTAAACAACCGCTGGTCGATTCATCTGTATTCCCCGTGTGCCAAAGTATATACTCGAATCCCGGGACATTGTTGACATAGATCATGCCACGATGCCAATCAGCACCATACTTGGAGGTATAACGCGAGTGAAAGCCACCTTCGCTACGAAGTGTTAATGTGTATGTCCCTGCGGGAATACGCGTTTCATGTTTTATTTTTTCGGCTCGAAATTCATCTTCGACGGTGTAGCAAAGAAACTTGCGTTTGTTGTCGGTGACATCAAATAAAATACCACTTGTGGAATCTTCTTGTGAGCTGATTCTTAGGACTTCTAATTTCATACATGACTATATTAAATGACAAGAAGTTGGTTTCAGGTATTTAAGAGTTGTTTGGAAAAAATATTTGATCTTTTACAAAATAAGTGTCACTTTTAGCACTTATAGTAAAGCAAACTTGTGCAGGTCCCGAATCATCACCTGTCATATCCTTAAACCATTTAGAGCCACCGTCCATAGATGGTGCTTGTATAAACCACCTACCACGATTAGGGTGCATAAAATAATGATGAAAATGACCCCATACAAGTAGATCTGCGTCTCCTACCGGCGTTCTACCCATAGATTGACCTGCAAACCATTTAATACCTTTATCAAATGCAAACCTACCAGATTTTACTGAAACTCCGGAACGAAATTGGTGTCCGTGAGCAAATCCCACAATTTTACCTGAAATTTCTACTGTTGCTGACAACTCGTCGTCTGGTATATAAAATTTAACATGACCAAATGCTTTAGGGTTTTGTTCAAGTATTTCTTGTACTTGCTCAACAACTGCAACATCGTGATTGTCTGCAAAATCCGTGTAAGTTTTTCCGTTGTTTCTGTTTTCCCCGTGATTCCCGGCTATTGCACATACAACTACATTTTTAAATAATGGCGACCACTCTGTCAAAGCTTTGACCATTATTCTACGAGCAACCTTAACTTGATCACGAAGATTCAGCTCGCCACCCCACTCTTGAGTCGGGTAATGCCCACTACAATTTTCGATAATATCACCTAAAGATAATATGTATAAGTTTTGGATCTTCCTACCATTTTTGCGTTGTGTTTCTACATAATCAACAAAGTCAGGTATCATTTGATTTAATCTTTCTACAATACCTTTTGTACCATCTCCATCCGGCTTGCCTAACTGCCAATCACTCCAACAAAAGACAATGCTATCGTCGGTGCTTGTTTGTAGCTTTTTAGGTTTCTTTGCTTTCTTTACTTCTTTTAGCAAAGCGTCGTAGTCAGGATCGTTAGGGTTTACTTTCCCACGAGATTGTATTCGTGCTTTGTAATAAAATAGTCGTTTCCCACCATCGACCATAGAATCCCAACTACGAACTTCTACCGGCTCTATAACCTCGTATTTCTTTGGATCAAGCTCAAGTTGTTCTAATATATCGTCAAAGACTTTTATATTACTATCTTCTTGAGGTTGCGAAGTTATTTCACCCTTACTCCCTTTGAGCCTATAACCCGGCTCAAAACCTTTAGGATGTACATTTTTAGATTTTCTTTTAGCGTTTGTTAAATCGCTTTTATTTTTATTATATTCGTCAAGACTTGACATATTGTTCCATAGTATTTCTCAAAGCTGTTCTAATAGAGTCTATGGACAAAGGACAATTTTTCTCTTCAATTAACCATTTTGCTGCTGTTTGTGCGGGTACACCTTTTAATTTCACGCCCTCACAAGCTTCTATCCACGCAGCCCTGTTAGACTCGTTTTGCTCTCGCCACGCCGTTGATCTTCTTGTGGGTTGAGATGATGCATACTCTTCTAAAGAAGACAAAATTATTCCTCTTCTGCTTGAGTTGGTGCTGTTTTTTGTGCGCCAATATCATTTAACACTTGATTTAAAGCATTGTTTTGTACTTTTAGCTCACTATTTCTCAACTCAAGATTAGCTATTTTATTAGCAGTATCTTGCACTATTTCTTTATATGTTTTGTTTTCTGCTAACAAACGATTAACTAAGTCCGCTGTTTGTTCAGGGGATAGTTCTTGTTGTTGTTCTGGATTAGCCATACCTTACCTTTCAACTATTTATACATCAGTATATTCATTATTATATACACTCAAGAAGACATTTTCTTGATTTATGAAGAAGTTTTTTTAGATTCCTCTTTACCGTAAATTTCGTTAAATGGTTGGTCACTAAGGGGTTGATCTACAATACTTCTTGGTGATCTGTCCGTTATTTTGCTTTTTTTAAGCAAATCATATTCTAAGTTGTAGTTATTTACCATAATACTCTATGGTACTATAAAAATACATTCTCCCGGGCATTCCTCTGCTGCTTCGGTCACTAAATCCTCTTGACCTTTAGGTACTCGTGCTAACCCCTCTGCGCCCTGATCGTTGTTGTGTATTTCGCTAAAAATTTTTAATTCACCAAAATTACCAACTACTTCTTGAACATAAGCTAAACCGTCATTTTGCATAACAAAAACATCAGGTGCTATTTCAGCGCAAAGTCCGTCACCTGTGCAAAGATCTTGATCTATCCATACTTTCATTGAAACCTATTCTTGTTAATCTGTCTGTACCCACCTGTCATTTTACTTCTTAATTTAAAACTTTCGTCCCTTATAGCGTGATCGTGTTTTTCATCCCACTTACTAATTACAAGATTCTTTTTTTCTCTTTTAAAAGGTATTACATGTAAAAACGGCATACCTCTTTTAATTAATCTTTCACCCTCACTATGCCATACGCTAGGAAAATTTACTTGATGGAAAGTGTCTGTTTCTACAACACCCGGAAACAAAGTAAAATCTTTATTAGGGTGTAGTTGCGGTTGTAAAAATAGTGTTGACCAACCCGGTGGTGTCCAAAAAAACCACGGGCTAGTAAACTTTACAGCTCTACGATAATCATTTCTTTCAAAAGGATATGTGCTGAATTGTTGCTCGTCATGAAACTCTAAAGTACTTCCTATGCCATTGTCGTCACTAAAGTTAGTTTCAAAATGGAAAGTTTCACCTACTCTTTGTATTAACATATCACACCAAAAAGGAATAATATAACCTTCTGTGAAGTAATCAACAACAGCAGGACACTTCTTTATTGTATGCAAATTCAAATCTTTTATAAGAGAACTCATAATAGGAAATGGTTTGTGATTGTCTTGTTGAAGATCTAAAGGTAGTTTTTTAAACCACTCCGGTATCATTTGACTTGCAGGTACAGGTGGTGCTATGTCGGGTAATGCAGGTATAATACTTGCAAACTCTATATTATTTTTTTTTACCCACCTCATTTTTCACCTGTAAAAAACCAATGTTCCGGCTCAACAAAATGAAAAAACGCAGCCCCTACACCATTGTTATCTACATTTGGAAAAGGCGGTCGCCAATGTTCTTGTTCTTCACCGTAAAATGCTAAGGCTTGATTTGGTTTCAAAATATATTCTCGACCTTCTACAATTAAAGGCCAATCCGTATCACTATACAAATGTAAATCTATTGTATATGTACAAGCATTGTTGTCTTTGTGTTTTACTAATTCAGCAAGCTCGCCCTCATAATGACAGGCTAAAGCATAGCTAGGTAATAGGGTAGGGGATTGGAACACATCTCTAGCAACCGCTACTGATCTGTTAAAGTACGGCATAATCGCACGCCATAAATCACTACTACACCCATACCTACCAAAAAATTCGTTGTATTCAAAGTTTTTGTAATTTCTTTTTACTAGTCCAACAAGACGATTAAAAATATCTTGTGGGAATAGTTCTTCAATTAGTATTTCTTTTCTTTCCATAATTTCTGTTTCTTTGGTACTAGTCTTCTTGGTCTTCTACTTAAAGCTTCGGGATATAATTGATTAGTATCTCTACGATTAACTGAGGATTGACTAATCAAATTCCATTGTTTACTAAACTCCTCGTTCCACGGTACATATTCTAGTTTTACCGGTTTAGAGAATAATAAATTAAACATAATTACATCGTGATTTAATAAACACTCTTCACGATCAAGATCAACCCACTCAAAAGCCCAAGATAAACCTCTAGACCAAGAGTGTATAGGCATAAATCCGGGTATTGTACTAATAGGTAAATCTTTACCCACATTTCTATCACTAGGTAGTACATCCATCCATACTTCCGGATCGTCACAAAATAACATAACCGGCATAGATATTTGCATAGTAGGTACTCCCGGTCTAGCCCAACCTTCTTTTTCTTCAACAATAAGCTGATTAAAAGGTCCGTGGTGTTTTACATTACCGTAAAAATGTGCGTTAAAATCAAAACCACCGTATCTATCTACATCGTCAGCCAATTCATTTTTTCTCATTTTGATTTTTACATAACTATATGGAAAGTTAACTTCATATAATCTATTTCTCATAAATTGTGTAGATACACAACCATTAGGGGCTTTTACAAACTTTTTAGGTAGTTCATAATTAACTGAGGGTAAAGCATTACTTTCCTCATTTTCTAATTGACCCCATTGTAAATTAGGTACGGGTACTGTGTATGCAACCCTAGGTGCGCTTCTGCTTATATCTTTCATAGGCTTTGACCATATATCAGTAATTCTAGGTATTGGACATTTACTCATCTATAACCCCCTCTTCTTTCCATATCTTTTTATTTTGTTGCGTAAGCCAACGGTAAAAACCGTTTTGTCTTGTTCTTTCCGCAGACCTGCTTTTTGAGTAATAAAGTTTGTCTAAATCATCCATATCTCTACTTTCGTAGTCTTTTAAATCAAAACCGCTTCTCTTGTAGGGTATTACTTGTATTAGAGGCGTACCCTGTCTAAATGTTTTTTCACCAACTCCGTGATATATAAAAGGTATATTCATTTGATGATAAGAGTCAGTTTCTACAAGACTAGGCATAATTTCTATTTCCCAAATACGATGATACCACGGCTGAGTTATGATAACTGACCAACCCGGTGGTGTCACTATATCCCACGGATTTGTAAATTTTAATGCTGTGTTAAAACTTGTAGGTTGAAAAGGCATATTACCTATGGACGCGGGATCGTGATATGTAATAGTTTCATTGTAAGCGTGCTTGTTGTACCAATTAAATCCTGTTTGCTTATTATGACTAATTTTAAGATAAAGCCATAAAGGTATAATATATCCCGCCGTCATCATATCTTTTACAGTAGGACATTTTTTTAAAGAATTATCTTTGTAGGGAACTGTATTCCAACTATCGTCGTCTTCTCTTAACTCTGTCCACTCTCTTTGTAAATGTTTGTACCAAGCAGGTATAAACTCTTTAGCAGGACGGGGTGGAGCTAGATCAACATATTCAGGATCGCCTGTAAGGAATAAGATTTTATCGTCGCCAACTTTATGTTTTTTGACTTCTAAAAATCTACTATATTCTTTTCGTTCCCACCATTTAGCCATTATTCCATCAACACCATTGCTTGTTCTACTATTTTTAAATTGTCGTCTGGAAAATCACCTGTATATTGGTTTCTTAAAGATATAGCATTTGTATCTTTATCCCAATGGATTATTTTATAAGTTGTAAAAGGTTGTGCTTTCAAATCGTCAATTTTGTCGTCTATATTATCCATAAGATCGGGCGTCCAACTAATAATAACTTTCATATCGGGATTGTCTGCAATAGTATCTACACAACCGTCAAGAACATCTAGTTCGCTACCATTTGTAGTTATGACTAACAGATCAAGATCTGTTAAATCTAAGCTATCTACTGTAATAACCTCAACTGCTTGTTCACCCTCACCAAAATCAACATCTAGTTTTGCACCAGACTTGTTATTGTCAAAGTAGTACATTGTACCGCTACGACTTGTGCTTGCACAAGCTTTGTTTATATTTGTAGCGCTAGAACAATTTGTTTCTAAATCTGCAAATCTTGAAGTTATTGGCTCAACATTTATTACTTCTTTACCATTTGAAGTAAGCACTTTACTTGCTACTCCTACTCCTGCACCAACAAATAATGCTTTGTCAATATTTGTAATGTTTTCATTTACATAAAATTCTAAAGACGGATCAAGTGTAAGCCTGTTGTTCATTAATAGTTGTTCAGCCCTATCACTTGCGTCGTATTCTATTGATTCCCCCACACTTAAATCTATTTCTACCATTTAGTACCAATCTTTCTTAATTTCTGTATAGTGACGACCGGACGGGAATACCGGCTCACCACCACTAAATTCACCTAAAACAAAGTGGTAGTTGTCTGGTCGTGCATAATTAAAGTATAGCGCAACAGTCACTCCTCCCGGATTTTGTAATCGACCGTGATCTGTTTGTTGTCCTTCATAAGCTAAAGCCTCTTCGTCTGCTAATACTATTTCCCTACCATTTACATTCATGTTCCAACCGCTCTCGCTGTAGTAGTTGTACATAATTGTAAACTCAACAGGATCTGTATCTTTATGCACAGGATAGTTTGCATTAGTTTCATACCAATTTAAAGTAGCAAAGGTAGGAAGTAAATTGGGAACATCAAAGACTTCTCTTGCTTTGTCAATACTAAATATATGGTACATATCGAGTTCGGGACAAGTCTTTTTCATCATACCTGTTTCGTGTCTTTCCCAAGTTTGATCGTCATAGTAAGGCGACTCATTGTCTAACCAATGTCGCATTTCTTCTACTTGATTTCCCTTAAATAAATCTGTGATGATTATTGCATCCATTTTCATCCTCTTGGTAAATAAAAATCTGGTAATCCATCTGTGTCTATTTGATGACCTAACCATGTGACTATTGCATACTTAGTACCACTAATTATAGGCATAGCCCTATGGGAATAAGCGTAATTGCTAGGAAACAAAACTAAAGCAGGTTTATCGGGTTTAACATTTTCGTCAAAATGTATGAAATATGTACCGCCACCCTCATACTCAGTAGGATTTAAAAGTATTAGCGCACTTAAATATCTAGGCATGTGTGGTGCATAATCACAATGAGCTTTATATTCTTGACCGCCCTGATAACGCAATAAAGTATATCCCTCATCAAACATAATTGGAAACTCATACTTTTTAGTGTATTCATTTACATACTCACTTAACTTTTGTGTGAGTAAGTCTTGTAAGTTAGCTATATCTCTAAAATACTTGTCATTACCATTTTTAACGGACTCTCTGTATAGTCTTGATTCTTTAGGTAAAAAGTAATGTTCAGTAATACCAAAAGTCTTATTTGACCTAATATCTCCGCCTTTGTGTCCTTTACCAACGGACGCATCTTTAAAACCTAATTCAAATGTTTCGTCTTGATCAATATCTTCACATATTTTTATAATTGTTTTAGCTTGATCTTCTGTAATGAAATCCTCATAGATTTCAACACAACCCATAATTTTTTTCACGAAAACTCCCTCATCTTGATTTGGTCTATTGGATTACCATTATTATAGCTATCCATATCAAAATTACTACTAAGTGAAACTAAAAATGCAGACTTACGACCGTTCAACAAAGGCGTTGTTGCATGTGAATAAACAAAAGAACTAGGCATGATTACAACCGATCCGGCAGGTGGTTTGTATGGATCAGCCTCCGGAAAGTATCTAAATTTTAAACTACCACCCATAAAGTTGTCATTGAGATAAGTTAATATAGTTATTCGACGCATATACGGTGCAATGTAATATTGATTTGTTTTAGGGTTTCTAACTGAGTGGTTGTCACTATGATATGTCATGTGTTTTGGCGGACTATAAGTTATGTATTGGTACTTTTCTAACCAATTAACTTCTTTTTCTACATCTGGGTACAATTCAAAATATTGTGCTGCTTTGTTTAAAGCGTTTGCTTGTACTTGTTTTAAAAATTGATAATGTGTTTTTTTTGTAAATTGAGCTTCTGGATCGAATCTTATAGGTCCGTTATCGTTATATAAAGATTTTGCTGCTTCGTCTGTTTTAGTAGATTCTAAAGTTTGTTGAGCTTTCCAATTATCTACATCTTCGTCCATAGATTCTATTATGCCGTCTGGTACTTCTAAGCAATTTTCCCAAGCGACAACACCTCTAATAACTTCTTTAGGTGTACCACTTACCCATAAATTATTCTTCTTCATCTGCTTTTTCGTATATAGCGATTTCTTTTTTATCTACTTCTTTTTTGTCTTTATAAAAAATTATGTCATACCATCCGGGTTTAAGAGCAATATGTTCACTATAAAAATATTTTTTATGGTTGTCGTATTGTAGTAAATGAGTATCTATTTTATTTTGTTGCTCACTAGGATTGTCTAAATTTTTTGACCAGACCTCCATTGAGTATTGAGGCATATTGTCTTTGTCAATAAATTCGTCAATATATATGTATTGTACAAATTCTGTTGAGGGTGCATTAACAGGAACATGAGCTTTTCTATATTCAGGTATTTCAACAAGTTGTGCGACACTAGGGTCTTTTACAAAGTCTTCTATGTTTGGTGATAACCCTGTATGCACTTCGGCAACTACTTGTTCCCATTCTTGTTTGTAATCATCAATAGATTCACCTTCGGGTATGTAGTATATTAATCTCACAATCCTCCCTTCTTTTATTAGGCTGTGAGTGTTGCTCGAATATCTAGTTGTGCCTTTAAGTAATCGATTGTTGCACCAAAGCTAACATCTTTTGTAGCTTTATAAGCATCAACATCGGCCAAGAACGCAGTTTCGTCAAATGCGTCTATATCTTCACCAAGTTTGTAAAGACAGTTAGCAACTGCTTTCTCACAGACTTGTAGGGCATCAGCTTTTTCCGTTGCTAAGGCATCGGCGCTAATTGATAGATCCATATCTTCTCCTATATTGTAAGTGTTTCCTAGACAGTATAGCATTGAATATTCACGAATATCTTTTATTCCCGGACTACCCTCGACAGGCCAAACCCAATCGTCAGGTATCTCGACAAAATATGCGTGAGCTTTACTGTAAAATATTTTTATAAACGAATATGACCCCTGATCAGTTCCGTCATCTCCGTCATCTGTTGATATTGTATCAAGTTCTTTATCAAAATTGTCTATTGTAGTACAAGTAATATCGGTAGCTAAAACATCTGTATAGGTATTATCTGCATAAACATAAGGGCTATCATTTTTTATATAAAAATTTACATTAGGATTTACATTTGTGTCAATATCCCAAACATAACCTACTTCATATTTATATTCGTTTAACAAATCGTCTGTCAATTTAAGTGGTGTGTCATATTCACCGTTATAATCTGTTATAAAATCTTTGCGTCTTATATATAAAGAAAACCTTTTTGCATTGTTTAATTCAACATCAACATAACCAAGTGTTCCGTCAACTACAAAATTTAATTTTTTTCTTGGACCATAAGGATATACATTATCGATTAAATCACTAGGAAATAAATTAGGTGCGTCTTGTGGATATAAAGTGCCGGGAAAATAAAATAAATCCCAATTACTATAATCTTGATCTTCTCGTTTGTAATAAACTCTAACTGTCGCCATAAATCAACCGCCTATTTTCTTCTAAAGCTTCTAGCCATTCCTCTTCTGGTACATTATGTACGCCTATACAATTACCTATTGGGCTTCTACCACAAGTACATTTTTTAGCCATAATTAGACCTTAAATGTTTTTACATTACCGTCATTGTGTCCTGTGACATCTGTGGCTAGTCCTGTAAGTGGTATGTCTTGACTAACTATAAAAATTGCACCACCACCGGTAGTAGATTCTCCTGTAGCATATACAGTTCCATAACCACTAATATTTCTTGCACATAAAACTACAATTCCACCACCTGCGTTTGTTGTATCTCCTGATCCGCCAACTACAGCTTCGGGTGTTGTTTGACCACCGTGTACAATAACTCCGCTTATAGCTAAGTCTGGGTGGTTAAAATATTCTATACCTTCGGTAGGCGCTGTAGCACTTGTACCATTTCCCGCACCACCAATACTGTTAGTTGCATTACCTGTAGTACCGCCTTTTAATGTTCCGTCTGTACTAGCTGCGCCTTTTCTACCTAATGAACAAGTAGCTTGTTCGCTTGGTGTACTAGATAACATTAAAGAGTTTCTAACAAAAACTCTATACCCTGCTGTGTTTAAATGTATATCGTCATTTATAGTTAAGTTGTTGTAGTGCATATCACGAGTCAATGTTGTATTAGATGATATTGTGACATTACCGTCATTACCAGAGCCATAAATACTGTCTGGTATCACATCAAAAGTTTCAAAATCGCTTGGTACTACACCTATTTCTTTTATAGCCATTTTACGCTCCCGGATCTGTATCGCTAGCAGCAATATTGTAAACGGTTAATACAGTTCCGGCACCTGCTGTTCCTGTACCACTCGTACCTGCGGCTGCTGCTAATGTCAAACCGCTAGGTAAAGGTTTTGTTCCTGAAATTAAAATTACTGTTCCGCCCCCCGCGTTATACCCGTCTGATGCTGTTCCGCCTGCGCCACCTGCACCGCCGGGATGATAAACTGTTGGGTTTGTGGTAGAAGGATTTGTACCGTAGTTGGTAGGGTTGCTTCCATAGTTAGTTGGATTTGACCCGTAGTTTGCGCCATAATTAGTATTGTTAGACCCATAGTTTGTTGTAGGGTTATTACTTCCATAGTTTGTGTATGGATGTGAGTGGTTATAGTGATAATGATAATATCCGGATTGATAGTTATTAATTGTTGGACCGCCGTGCCAATGATAATGTGTGTGAGGATTTGATCCGCTGTAAGAGTATGGGTTTCCGGGTGATGTGTAGGAATAGTTGTTCCCCGGATAGCTATATCCGTATGAATAGTTATTTCCTGAATAAGAATAGTTATTTCCCGGATGTGTATTTGTATTACCCGGAACTGTGTTTCCCGGTGTACTAGCGTCTGGTGCAGGAGCGCCTGTTGTTCCATCCGTTCCAGCAGAAGCGTCATCACCGTCGGCTCTAACTGTACCGTCACCTACTATTGTCTTAGCAATAACTAAAACAACTCCACCGCCTACCGCACCTGTACCCGCTGTTGCTGCATTACCTGTTGCACCTTTACCACCCGGCGCACCAACTGTTTGATAGTCACTCCAATTTGAGTCACCACCGTCTGCACCTGCTGAGGCGTTTGCTGTAATCGATCCGTCACCCCCACCAGATCCACCTCCTATAAACTTATAAGAGCCAGACGCAGGATCAAACTTTGACCCCTGTATAGCTACTGTTAAATTAAAAAATTCGTTTTCCCCACTAAAAAATTTGTTTGCGTTATGTGCTGAGTCTGATTGTGATCCTGATTTACCGCCTAATGTATCAGTTGCTGCTGTACCTTTAGCAAAGCCACCCTTAAGAGTTCCTACAGTAGTTTTGTTTGTAAATCTACCTATTCTTGAAGTGCTATTTGTAAATGTAAGTGTTCCTTTGACAAAGATACGATAGCCGTTGCTATCTAATGTACAGTTAGCATTTATTGTTAAATTGTTGTAGTACATATCTCTTGATAGTGTGGTGTTTGAGGTTATTGTGACATTACCATCTTGTCCAAAACCATATACCTCCTCACCACCAAGTCTGTCTAAAAAGACCGGCTCGGGTATTTCTATGGAAGGCATTAGCTTACCTCAACACCGGAAACATGTACATTTATAGAACTAGC
>MDTA01158119.1_pt1 | contig 20025 bp, 17 predicted proteins | sample 811151 | NCBI WGS metagenome assembly MDTA01 (sample SAMN05326648, study PRJNA326480) | marine metagenome | isolation source: seawater | place: Indian Ocean: South | collected 2010 | reverse complement strand
TAAAGGGAATATTGGTAAGTCAGGTATAATATATTGTCTATCTCGAAAAAGAGTTGAGGAATTAACTGAAGTTATTAGGGTGAATAATATAAAAGTACTACCTTATCATGCAGGCCTTGATACAAAAACAAGAGCTAAAAATCAGGATTCCTTTCTAAATGAAGAATGTGATGTTATAGTAGCGACCATTGCATTTGGAATGGGAATTGATAAGCCAGACGTAAGGTACGTAATACATAATGATATGCCAAAAAGCATTGAAAGCTATTACCAAGAAACTGGGAGAGCAGGAAGAGATGGTGGTGAAGGTCATTGTGTTGCATTCTATTCAAAAAAAGATATTGAAAAATTAGAAAAATTTCTTTCGGATAAACCTATTGCTGAAAAAGAAATAGGAAAAACTTTATTAGATGATGTTGTTGCATATTCTGAAATATTAACATCAAGGAGGCAATTTATTTTAAATTATTTTGGTGAAAGCTTTGATCCAGAAAATGGGGATGGTGCAAAAAATGATGACAATATGAGATATCCGTCTCCCTCTTTCGAAGTAAAAACTGAACTGATTTTATTATTAAAAATTCTAATCGAAACAAAACAGTCATATAAGCAAAAAGAATTGGTAAAGATTTTGACAGGAGAAACAAATGCATTAATTCTATCTCATAAAACCCATTTAAAATCATTTTTTGGAAAGGGAAAATATAAAGATAAAAATTATTGGACTGGTTTAATAAATCAGTCTATTGTATTAGGTTTTATTTTAAAGGATATCGAGACATATGGTTTAATTAAGTTAACTCCAAAAGGAGACGAATACATAAAGTCTCCTTTTAATATTAAAATGAAGTTTAGGTTTACTAATAAGATTGATTCAGCTGTAAAAATTCCAAATGTTATTGAATATGATAAGATTCTTATGAATAATTTAAAGGACCTAAGAAAAAAGATTGCTAAGGAATATAAAATTCCTCCATATGTTGTTTTTCAAGAAAATTCTTTACAAGAAATTGCAATTAAATACCCTTCTAGTACTTCTGAATTATTAAGTATTGTTGGTGTTAGTGAAGGAAAAGTCAAACGTTTTGGTGAACCCTTTTTAAATTTAATTAATAGTTATGTTGAAGAGAATAAAATCATTAGACCTGATGATTTGATAATAAAAAGTACTGGTTCAAATTCCTCATTAAAATTATATTTAATTCAGAATATTGATAGAAAAATTCCTTTGGAGGATATTGCTCTTTCCAAAGGAATGAATTTTAATCAACTTATAACTGAAATGGAAACAATTGTTATTTCAGGTACTAAGTTAAATATAAATTACTACGTAGATGAATTTTTAGATGAAGATTCACAAAGTGAACTTCATGATTATTTTATAAACTCAGAAACAGATAACATTGAAACTGTAATTGAAAACTTTGAAGGTGATTTTGAGGAAGATGAATTAAGATTATATAGAATCAAATTCTTATCAGAAATAGCTAATTAATTTATTGTTTATCTATATATTTAAATTATCTATCAATATTGAAAAAAAAAATGAAAAACGGGCTATATGCAAAATTTGTCACCACTAAAGGTGAGATTATTGCTAATTTAAAATATGAAATTACCCCTGGAACTGTTGGAAACTTTGTTGGTCTGGCTGAAGGTGAAATAAAAAACAGCTTCAAAGAAGATGGACTTCCTTTCTACGATGGAATTAAATTTCATAGAGTAATTAAAGATTTTATGATTCAAGCTGGTTGTCCCCAAGGTAAGGGTACAGGCGGTCCAGGATATCAATTTGATGATGAATTTTCTAAAGATTTAAAACATGACGAACCTGGGATTCTTTCAATGGCAAATGCTGGTCCTGGAACAAATGGGAGTCAGTTTTTTATAACTCATGTTCCAACAAATTGGTTAGATGGAAAACACACTGTTTTTGGAAAAGTGATTGAAGGAATTGATGTCGTAAATATTATTGAACAAAACGATTTAATTATTAGTATCGAAATTATTAGAGTAGGAAACAATGCAAAAAAATGGAATGCAACTAAGGCATTTAATAAATTTATTAATGACAAGAAAGACTCAAAAGAGTTAGAAAATAAATTAGAAATACTTGAATTTGAAAAGCATATTGAGGGAATGAGTAAAACCTCATCTGGTTTGTATTATAAGATAAATAAAGAAGGAAATAAAAATAAACCCCTTAAAGGACAAAACATTAGAGTTCATTATAAAGGAATGCTTCTTGATGGTACTGTTTTTGACTCTTCAATTCAAAGAGATCAGCCCATAGATTTTACTCTTGGAATAGGACAAGTTATAGCTGGTTGGGATGAAGGTATCAGTTTATTAAGTGAAGGAGCCTCTGCAAAACTTGTTATTCCTAGTGAATTAGCATATGGAGCAAACGGAGCAGGAGGTGTAATTCCTCCAAATGCAACATTGATTTTTGAGGTTGAATTACTAAAAATAAACTGAATTTTATTTAAGCAAATTTGAAAAACCTGATTGATATAAAAGAATTTAATTTAATTGATATAAGAATAGGTTCTATTTTGAAGGCATCAGTATTCAAGGAGGCAAGGAAACCTGCTTACAAGTTAGTTATTGATTTTGGTCTTTTAGGTACTTTAAATTCATCAGCACAATTAACAAAATTATATTCAATTCCTCAATTAATTGGAAAAAATGTTGTTGTTGTAATTAATATTGGTAAAAGAAAAATACATAATTATACAAGTGAATGCTTGGTACTCGGAATAATGACCAAAAATGGTGTTTCTCTTTTAAAACCTAATCAAAATAATTTAAATGGTTTTATAGTCTCTTAATTACTAATAAGTATTTGATTGACCAAAAAATCTCCAACCTCAGAGGTTTTATAGGTTTTTCTTGTACTAGAGATATCTTCAGTAACTATACCTTTCTCAAGAGAAATATTCACAGCTTTTCTAATCAAATCTGATTCTTCTTTGAGAGAAAAACTCATCTCGAACATCATTGCAGCTGATAAAATTGTTGCTATAGGGTTAGCTATATTTTTATTTGTTGCTTGCGGAAAGGATCCATGAATTGGTTCATATAAGGCAATTCCATCACCAATTGAAGCTGATGGCATTAGACCCATTGACCCTGATATAACTGAGGCTTCATCAGTTAAAATATCTCCAAACAAATTTTCGGTAATTAAAACATCGTAAGAGTTTGGCCACTGAATAAGCCTCATTGCAACAGCATCAACTAATTCGTATGATACATTTACCTTTGGATAATTTTTCTCTAGACTTTGAACTGTTTCTCTCCATAATCTTGAACTTTCCATTACGTTAGCTTTATCGACACAACATAACTTATTTGATCTTTTCATTGCTAATTCAAACCCAATTTTTGCAAGTCTTGTTATTTCATTCCTAGAATATATACAAGTGTAAAAAGCAACATTTCCATTTTCTTTTCGTCCTTTTTCACCAAAATAAATACCTCCAGTTAATTCTCTTAAAAAAACTAAATCAGTTCCTTTGATTCTGTCTCTTTTTAAAGGTGAATTATCAATTAGGGATGGAAATGTAAAGGTTGGTCTAACATTAGCATACAATCCTAATTTTTTTCTCATTCTTAATAATCCTTCCTCGGGTCTAATTTTTGCAGAATGATCATTATCAAATTTTGGTAATCCAATTGCGCCAAATAGAACAGCATCCGAATTTATACATGTTTTGTGAGTGTTTGGTGGGTATGGATCACCGTATTTATCAATTGCAGCTGCACCTGTAAGAGCATGATTCCAACTAATTTCATGATTGAATTTTTCAGCTATTGCATTTGATACCTTTAAAGTTTCCCTAATGACCTCAGGACCGATACCATCACCAGCTAAAACAGCTATTTTTAGTTTCATTATTAAAAGTAATTATTTAACATTTTTTCTGTCGCAATAATTGCAGAAACAGTTTGATCTGAATCAAGACCTCTTGTAATGAATTCATCATCACCCAATCTCCATGTAATTGTAGTTTCACATAAAGCATCTGAATTACTTCCTGGTGGAATATGAACAGCATAGTCAATTAAATACGGTAACTTCATTTGTTTTTTTTTGTAAATCTTTTGAACCGCATTCATAAAAGCATCGAACTGACCATCACCTGAAGCATTTTCTTCTAAAATTTCCCCATCAATCTCCAGAGATACTGATGTAGACGGATTTAATCCTTTTGCATGAGTTAGGGCATATGACCTTACTACTATATTTTTTTTTGAATTATTACTACCAAGAACGTCTGAAATAATATATGGAAGATCATATGATGTTACCCTTTGTTTTTTATCTCCTAATTCAATTATTCTTTTTGTCACTTTATTAAGATCAGAATCATTCAGTTTTAAACCTAGTTCTTCGAGATTTTTAATAATATTAGCCTTACCTGATGTCTTACCTAATGCGTATTTTCTTTTTCTTCCAAAACGTTCAGGTAATAAGTCATTATGATATAAATTATTCTTACTATCTCCATCAGCATGTATTCCAGCTGTTTGTGTAAAAACATTAGCCCCTACAATTGGTTTATTAGCTGGTATTCGAATGCCGGTGAATGTGGATACTATTTGACCGACTTTGTATAATGCTTTTTCGTTGATATTGGTTTTAACATTTGGAATAAAATCTTTTATTACAGAGACCACACTTGCTAATGGTGCATTACCAGCTCTTTCTCCCATTCCATTGATAGTTAGATGTAGTCCGTTAACTCCACATTTAACAGCTTCCATTGCATTAGCAACTGCCAAATCATAATCATTATGCCCATGAAAATCGAAAGATTGGTTTGGGTATTGATTAATTATTTCAGATATGTAATTTTTTGTTTGAACAGGTGTCAAGATCCCAAGAGTGTCAGGTAATAAAATTCTTTTAACATCCTGAGTGGATAGAAAATTTAATAATTCATTTACATAATCTTTTGAGTTTCTCATCCCATTACTCCAATCCTCAAGATAAACATTAGAGAGGATGCCATTTTTTTTGGCATTGATTATACTTTTTTCAATATTTTTAAAGTGTTTATCAGGTGAATGTTTGAGTTGATGCTTGAGATGATTTAATGACCCTTTGGTTAAAATATTTTGTACTTTAGCCCCAGATTGTAGAAGCCATTCAATAGATATACCTTCATCTACAAAGGTAAGAACTTCAATTTTTTTTTCGAAATTATTATCTTCTGACCATTCTACTATTTCTTTGACAGCTTCTAATTCGCCTTTTGAAACTCTTGCAGAAGCTACCTCAATTCTATCAACTTTTAATTCACTCAAAAGAAGTTTGGATAAAGTCAATTTTTCAGAAACTGAAAATGAAACACCAGAAGTCTGTTCACCATCTCTGAGTGTTGTATCCATTATTTCGATTTTTCTGGCAGTTTTGTTTTTCAAAATTTATTCTTAAAATGGGGTATTTTTAGCAAAAACAGAAATTTCGTCTTTTATATTAACTAAATAGTCAATATCATCAAATCCATTTAATAGATTTTCTTTTTTATATGGATTGATTTCAAAATATTCTGTGTCATCAGTATCTATAATTAACACTCTTTGTTCTCTGAGGTTTATTTCAAAATTTGTTTTTGGGTCTAGTTCTGTAACATTAAAAATTTTTTTTAAAAATGACTCTGAAACTTGAACAGGAAGCACTCCAATATTCAAACAATTATTTTTAAAAATATCAGCAAAGAAACTTGAGATGACACATCTAAAACCATAATCGTAAATAGCCCATGCAGCGTGTTCTCTTGAAGATCCAGATCCAAAGTTTTTACCTCCTACTAAGATTTTTCCTTTGTATTGTGAATTATTTAAAATAAATTCTTTTTTCGGAATACCATCATGGTTATATCTCCAGTCTCTGAAAAGGTTTTCTCCAAACCCAACTCTCTCCACGGCCTTTAGGAATCTGGCTGGAATTATTTGATCAGTATCAATATTTTCAATTGGAAGAGGTACAGCAGTACTTTTTAAAATATTAAATTTTTCGTATCCCATTTTAAATTAAAGTTCTTGGATCAGTAATTTTACCTGTAATTGCAGCAGCAGCAGCTACTAGTGGGCTAGCAAGAATAGTTCTTGACCCCGGGCCTTGTCTTCCCTCAAAATTTCTGTTTGAAGTGCTTACCGCATATTTTCCAATTGGAATTTTATCATCATTCATTGCTAAACAGGCAGAGCATCCTGGCTCACGAAGTTCGAAGCCTGATTTATTTAGAATTTTAAGAATACCTTCTTCCTTAATTGACTCTAAAACTTTATGCGATCCGGGTACCAGCCAGGCAGTCACATTTGGAGCTTTCTTCTTACCTTTTATAATTTTTGCAAAGGCTCTAAAATCCTCAATTCTTCCATTTGTGCAACTTCCAAGAAAAACGAAATCAATTTTTTTTCCAATCATTTCTTCCCCTTCACTATAACCCATATAATCAAGTGATTTTTTATATGTAATTTTTGCCTTACCTAAATTTTTTCCTGATGGTATACCTTTAGTAATTGAAATACCCATTCCAGGGTTAGTTCCATATGTTATCATGGGTTCAATTTCATTCCCATTAAAATAAAATTCCTTATCAAATTTTGACTTTGGATCAGAATGTAAGGTTTTCCAATATTCCATTGCTTTCGTCCAATCTTTATTTTTTGGTGTAAACTCCCTATTTTTAATGTAGCTAAAAGTCTTTTCGTCAGGAGCGATCATACCACCTCTAGCTCCCATTTCGATACTTAAATTACATACTGTCATTCTTCCTTCCATACTCATTTCTGAAAAAACTGTCCCTGCGTATTCTACAAAAAATCCAGTTGCACCAGATGTAGAGAGTTTTGAAATTATATAAAGAGCAACGTCCTTTGGGGTTACAGCTTCACCTAATTCTCCGTTTACATTAATCCTCATTTTTTTCGGTTTAACCTGCATAATACATTGAGTTGAGAGAACCATCTCGACTTCAGATGTGCCAATTCCAAATGCAATGGCTCCAAAAGCACCATGAGTTGAAGTGTGAGAGTCCCCGCAAACAATAGTTGCACCTGGCAATGTAATTCCATATTCTGGACCAATGACATGTACTATTCCATTTTTTTTGTGACCTAACCCCCAATATGAGACTCCATATTTTTTTGAGTTTTTTTCTAAGGTATCTAATTGATTTGCAGAAAGGGGATCTTTAACAGGAAGATGTTGATTAATTGTAGGTGTATTGTGGTCTGCTGTTGCAAATGTTTTATTTGGATACAAGACTTTTAAACCTCTTTTTTCTAAACCTAAAAAAGCAACAGGACTTGTAACCTCGTGAACCATATGCCTGTCAATAAACAAAACATCTGGTCCTTCTTTTACACTTTTTACCACATGAGAATCCCAAACTTTATCAAAAAGTGTCTTAATCATCAATTCTATATTTTAGATAACTTAATAATATTTGGTATATCAGTATCATTAACGCTTTTATTTGTATCGGCAAAATTAAGAAAAGCTTCATAAACTTTATCTAATTGTTTTTTATTTAGATCATATCCAATTTTTTTTGCCTTATAAGCTAGAGCTGCCCTTCCTGACCTCGCAGTAAGAACAATTGCAGACTCTGTAACTCCAACATCATGTGGATCGATAATTTCGTATGTTTCTCTATTTTTTATTACACCATCCTGATGAATTCCTGAACTATGTGCAAAAGCATTTGCCCCGACTATTGCTTTATTGGGTTGGACTGGCATACCCATATTTTCTGAAACTAGATTACTTAGACTAAATAATAAATTACTATTTATTGATGTATCAAGATTTATATTTTGATGTTGTCTCATAACCATTACGACTTCTTCTAAGGAAGTATTACCTGCACGTTCTCCAATACCATTTATAGTACATTCTATTTGCCTAGCTCCATTAATTACACCTGCTATTGAATTTGCTGTAGCTAGTCCTAGATCATTATGACAATGACAGGATAACACTGCTTTATGAATTCCTTTTACGTTTTCCTTTAAATACTTAATTTTTTTTCCATATTGCTCGGGTAGGCAGTAACCTGTTGTGTCGGGTATGTTTAACACCGTTGCTCCGGCTTTAATAACCTCCTCACATACTTTTGCTAAAAAGCTATTTTCTGTCCTACCAGCATCTTCTGCATAAAATTCAACATCCTCAACTTTAGATTTTGCATATGAAACTGCATTTATAGCACGTTCAATAATTTTTTGTTTATCAGAATTAAATTTATACTTTATATGCATTGGAGATGTTCCTATACCAGTATGAATCCTTGGTTTTTTTGCATGTTTAAGTGCATCGGATGCAATATCTATATCTTTTTTTACCGCCCTAGATAGTGCGCAAACAGTTGAGTCTTTGATGATTTTAGAAATTTCTGTTACTGACTTAAAATCACCTGGACTAGATATTGGAAATCCGGCTTCAATAATATCAACCCCCAGGTTTTCAAGCTGTTCAGCTATAATTAATTTATTTTCAGTATTTAATTTGCAACCAGGAACTTGTTCTCCATCTCTTAACGTTGTATCAAATATGTGAACTTTTTCTTTAGCCATAAAAATATTAACATTTCACGAAAATATATTTTGTAACTTTAATTTTTAAATATTTAGTTGTTTTATTACAATATTCAATAGTTATTTTGAGCTGTAAACGACTTATATAAAGTTAATTAAAAAATTAATCATACAATGACTAAGGATCAAAAAGAACATTTGTTCGTTTTAATTAAATCTTTAACAAAATCTGAAAAAAGACAATTTAAGCTTTATGTTAATAGAATGGGTTCAAATTTTGACTCAAAGTTTTTAAGCTTATTCAACTTTTTAGAAAAATCTGATTATTATGACGAAAAATCAATATTGAATAAAGGTATTGTTTCAAAACAACAATTATCAAATCTCAAAGCTCATTTATACAAACAAATTTTAATAAGTTTAAGATTAAATCCTGCTCATAAAAATTTAAGATTAAAAATCAGAGAGCAAATTGATTTTGCAACTATTTTATACCAAAAAGGTTTGTACAAACAGAGTCTTAAATTATTGGAGAAAGCCAAAAATTTAGCGATAAGCAATGAAGAGAAATATACTGCCTTTGATATTGTTGAGCTTGAAAAAGTTATTGAATCACAATACATTACAAGAAGTTTGAGTAATAGAACTGAAATCTTAATATCTCAAGCGGATAAATTAATTAAACAAAATGATCTAGCTAGTAAGCTTTCAAATTTATCACTTCGTCTTTATGAGAGATTTATTAAAGCTGGTTATGCAAAAAGTGATGATGAATTTAGAGAGATTACAAGGTTTTTCTATAAGAGACTACCAAAAATTGATTCTGATAAAATTGAGTTCAGAGAAAAACTATGGTTTTATAAAGCTCATGTTTGGTATAGTTTCTTAATTCAGGATTTTTTATCTAGTTACAAGTATTCATTAAAGTGGGTAGAGATGTTTGAGAAAAATCCAAAAATGATTTCAATACATCCAGTTTTTTATTTAAAAGGAAACAATTATTTATTAGAGTCTTTGAATCTGATTAAATATCCCCAAAAATTTCAGTCAATCCTAAATAAAATGATAAAGCAATCAAAAAATCCTGATTTTCCAGTTCATGAAAATTTGGAAATATTGGTTTTTTTATATAAGTACAATAACTTATTAAATTATTATAATTTTCAAGGTGATTTTCAAAAGGCAGAAACAATTGTCGGTGAGGTCATATCGGGTATTAATAGATTTAAAAGTCAAATTGACCCTCATCATGTGATGGTTTTTTATTATAAGATTGCTTGCTTATATTTTGGGTTGAGTGAACACGAAAATTGTATTTTGTATTTGAACAAAATAATTTCTAATAGACATCTAAAGATGCGTGAGGATTTATTATGTTTTACCAGAGTTTTGAATTTGGTAGCTCATTATGAAGCTGGGTTTTATTATCATTTAGATTTTCATATAAGAGAAACTTACAAGTTTTTAATAAAAATGAATGACATGCATGAGGTTCAAAAGGCAATGATAAGATTTGTTAAGAGGCTCGGAGATATATATCCACAGGATCTTAAAAAAGCTTTTATTGACCTGCACAAAGAATTAAAAAATTATGAAAATGATCCATATGAAAGAAGATCATTTTTGTATTTGGACATTTTGTCATGGTTAGAAAGTAATATCTATCATCGACCAATTAGTGAAATAATAAGAGAAAAAGCTAAATTATTTAATCGAAGAAAACGGACTCCCAGGGTTCCCTTGTAGGAGGTGGCGCTATGATGTTAAGGTATTTTTTTTTCACAGGGTGTTCGAAACTAACATTTCTGGCGTGAAGATCTATACTTTTATCAAAATTATTTCTTTTACTTCCATATTTTAAATCTCCTTTTATTATCAATCCAATATTTGAGAGTTGAGCCCTAATTTGGTGATGTCTCCCGGTTATTGGATTTACTTCTACTAACATGTAATTATTTAAAATTTTAATTATTTTAAATTTAAGTTTAGCAATTTTACTTCCCTTAATTTCATTGTTTTGAACATAACTTTTGTTTTGTTTTTGGTTTTTTATCAACCAGTTTTTTAATGTCTTAGAATTTATATTTTCATTTTTTTCCGTAATGGCCCAATATTTTTTATTTATCTTTCTTTCTTGAAATTGCCTGTTTAATCTTATCAAACTTTTGGATGTTTTTGCAAAAATAATAACACCACTTGTTGGCCTATCTAACCTATGAACTATACCTAAATATACTTTTCCAGGTTTCTTATATTTTTTTTTTAGGTATGTTTTAATTTGTTCAGCTAATGTCGTGTCTCCAGTTTTATCACCTTGCACAAGTATTCCTGATGGTTTATTAACAATTATAAGATGATTATCCTCAAATAAAATATTTTTCTTATTAAATTCAACTTTAATATTGTTCATTTTTACTTGGAAATTTTCCAGATTTTACATCTGAAGAATAGGATTTCACTGCATTTGTAATCTCTTCATTTAAATCTAAATATCTTCTTAGGAATCGGGGGCTAAAATCCTTATTCATTCCAAGCATGTCATGAAGAACAAGTACTTGACCATCTACCTTATTTCCCGCACCTATTCCAATTACTGGGGTTGAAATTCGCTTTGCAATTTTTTCTGCTAATATGGAGGGTATTTTTTCAAGAACGATTCCAAAACAACCAAGTTTTTCTAATAAAATCGCATCATGGTAAAGTTCATCTGATTCTTTTTTTTCTTTCGCTCTTACACTATATGTTCCGAATTTATAAATTGATTGAGGTGTAAGCCCTAGGTGACCCATTACTGGAATACCTGCTTGTAGAATTCTTTCAATAGAGTCTTTTGCTATTTTTCCTCCTTCTAATTTTACTGCATGCGCACCAGATTCTTTCATAATTTTAATAGCTGATTTGAGGGCTTCTTTTGAATCAGCCTGATATGTCCCAAAAGGAAGGTCAACTACAACTAGTGCCCTGTTTGAAGCTTTTACAACAGATGAGGCATGGTAAATCATTTGATCAAGTGTTATTGGAAGAGTTGTTTCATGACCTGCCATTATATTTGATGCAGAATCACCAACTAAAATAATATCAATCCCTGCTGAGTCAATTATTTTTGATAGTGTGAAATCATATGCAGTTAGCATAGCAATTTTATCACCATCCTTTTTCATCTCTAAAAGATTGTTAGTTGTAATTCTTGTGTAGTTTTTTTTGACTTTTGTCATGATATAAATTTAGATGAAAGCAAAAATAATATTTTTTTACATCTCTTATTCTACAACTTTTTTTGAATATTTTAAATGACAACATGTCATTTATCAGTTATTGGCATAAAGGTTGAGCTTTTCATATCAAAACATAATTCATTATGAGCAAAATTATTGGAATTGATTTAGGAACTACAAATTCATGCGTATCCGTGATGGAAGGTAATGAGCCTGTTGTAATCCCTAATTCTGAAGGTAAAAGAACAACTCCATCTGTAATAGCTTTTGTAGAAGGAGGAGAAATAAAAGTTGGTGACCCTGCAAAACGACAGGCAGTTACTAACCCAACAAAAACTATTGCATCAGTAAAAAGATTTATGGGAAGTAAGTTTTCTGATTCAAAAAATGATTTAAGTACTATTGCTTACAAGGTTGTCAAAGGAGATAATGATACTCCAAGAGTCGATATTGATGGAAGATTATATACACCTCAAGAATTATCTGCTATGACTCTTCAAAAAATGAAAAAAACAGCTGAAGACTACCTTGGTCATGACGTTTCTGAGGCAGTAATAACCGTCCCAGCATATTTTAATGATGCCCAAAGGCAAGCCACTAAAGAAGCAGGTGAAATTTCTGGACTTAAAGTTCAAAGAATCATTAACGAACCTACAGCTGCTGCACTTGCATATGGATTAGATAAAGGTGGCACAGATAAAAAAATTGCAGTATACGATCTTGGAGGAGGTACTTTTGATATTTCCATCCTAGAATTAGGTGATGGTGTATTTGAAGTTCTTTCAACAAACGGTGATACTCATTTAGGGGGAGATGATTTTGACCAGGTAATAATTAACTTTTTGGCAGATGAATTTCTAAAAGCAGAAAATATTGACCTTAGAAAAGATCCAATGGCCCTTCAACGTTTGAAAGAAGCTGCTGAAAAATCAAAAATAGAACTTTCATCATCAACTCAGGCTGAGATCAATTTGCCATACGTTACTGCAACAGATAGCGGACCTAAACATCTTGTCACAAGCTTATCAAGATCAAAATTTCAACAATTATCTGATAAACTTGTTAAACGCTCCATGAGTCCAGTGAAAAAAGCCTTGGATGATGCAAGTTTAAATAAATCTGACATTGACGAAATTATTCTTGTAGGTGGATCAACAAGAATCCCTATTATTCAAGAAGAAGTCGAAAAGTTTTTTGGTAAAAAACCATCTAAAGGTGTTAATCCTGATGAAGTAGTTGCTATTGGTGCTGCAATTCAGGGTGGAGTACTTAGTGGAGATGTTAAAGATGTCCTTCTTTTAGATGTTACACCATTATCATTAGGTATCGAGACCATGGGTAGTGTAATGACTAAGCTCATTGAAGCCAATACAACTATTCCAAGTAAAAAATCTCAGGTATTTTCAACTGCTGCTGACAATCAACCATCTGTTGAAATTCATGTTCTTCAAGGTGATAGATCAATGGCAGCAGACAATAAAACGATTGGAAGATTTCATTTAGATGGAATACCGCCGGCTCCAAGAGGAACTCCGCAGATTGAAGTTACTTTTGATATTGATGCTAACGGTATAATCAAAGTTAGTGCACAAGATAAAGCAACTGGAAAAAGTCAAGATATAAGAATTGAAGCATCTTCTGGTTTAACAGAAGAAGAAATTGAGAAAATGAAAAAAGATGCCGAGGCTAATGCTGAATCTGATAAGAAAGCTAAAGAGCAGGTTGATAAAATGAATAGCGCTGATCAATTAATTTTCCAAACTGAAAAGCAACTCAAGGAATTCGGAGATAAAATTTCTGATGCAAAAAAGAAGCCTGTAGAGTCTGCCTTAGCGGATTTGAAAAAGGCCTATGATTCAAAAGATTTAAAATTAATAGATCCTGAGGTTGAGAAGCTTAATGAAGCCTGGAAAAATGCATCTGAAGAAATGTATAAGGCGCAGGCAGAAGCATCAAAGAATAATTCGACCGAAGACTCAAAAGCCAAAAGCGAGTCTAAATCTTCTAACAAGAAGGCTGGTGGAGATGACGTTCAAGATGTTGATTTTGAGGAAGTAAAATAAATGATTTAACTAATGACAAAAAACAACCTTAGTTTAAGGTTGTTTTTTTTTGCGATGGATAAAAAAAATATTCTTAAGATTTGTAATAACAATTCAAATACTTTGATGGAAACACTTAGCATCGAGTTTATTGATATTGGTGATGATTTTGTTAAAGCCAAGATGCCAGTTACAAAAAAAGTTCATCAACCAAATGGAATACTTCATGGTGGAGCGACCGTAGCATTGGCAGAGACAGTTGGAAGTTTTGCATCTTATTTTTTCTGCCAGGATAAGAATATATCTGTAAGAGGTATTGAGATATCTGCAAATCATTTAAAAAGCATATCAAAAGGTTATGTTTATGCTACAGCAAAACCAATTAAAATTGGAAAATCAATACAATTATGGGAAATTGATGTTAGAGATAATAAAAATGAACTAATTTCGCTTTGTAAATTAACCACATATTCAAAAAAACTAAATAGTTAAATATGAAAAGCGTTATTATATGTGACATGGAGGGTGTCATTGAGAATTTAAACAAAGATGCAGAAAAACTTTTTGGCTATCAGAATTAAGAATTGATTGGAAAAAAAAGAGTTTCTATTTTTTCAGAAGGTGAAATAGTACTTCAAAATGTTTTGATGTGGTTAAAGAAAGCAAATAAAGATGGTTTTTATGAAACTAAAACCAACTTCATAAAAAAAGATGGAACTAAGTTTGCTGCAAAAATTAGAATAACACCAAATTTTTCAAATGGGAAAAATAAACCACAAACAGGTTATTGTGGAATAACTGAACCTATAGATGAGAACATTAATATTCCTATATCATTCATAACAAAAATTATTAAAGGTGTTGCAATAACGAGAGCAGGCTTTGGTTCAGCTTCAATTCTACCCATTTTTGCTGTTGCTGCTTTTTTCGCGGGAAGTGATTTATCTGCATCCTCACTAAGTTTTTTGTTTACTGTAAGTGGAATTTTATCTCTTCAACTGTTTTCAAATCTTTATAATGATTATTTTGATGTTAAAGATGGTACTGATGGTTTAAATGATGAATATTTTAACGTAGGATTAAACGATAAATTTTTAGAAGGAGCCCAGGTTTCGGGTGGTAGTAGGGCTATCGAATTAGGTTTAATTACACTTAAAAATACTAAATCTCTTGGTAATAAAATGTTGTTTTTAGGTCTTGTATTTTTGTTATTAGTAATGTCTTTATCCTATTTAAATACAGGTTCTTCACATAACTTGATATTCATTTCAATAATTGCATTAACTGGTGGGTTATTGGGATATTTTTATACCGCAACACCAATTCGACTAGTATCTAGATACGGTCTAGGTGAACTTGCAATCTTCTTAACTTTTGGCCCCCTGTTAACGTTAGGTTCTGGATATGCCCTGTCTGTTGATACCATTGAATTTTTTTCAACAGAATTTCAAAATCTTTCATTACTTGGAATTCCAACTGGATTACTAACCACAAATATTTTATTTATAAATCAATTCCCAGATTACAAGTCAGATAAAATAGCAAAAAAGAATAATCTTGTCGTTTTATTTGGAAAAAAAGCATCCAGATGGGGATACCTTTTCTTTCTAATTTGTACATTCTCTTTTATGTATTTTTTTACTGATATTTTAGTTCAAAATATTGTTAATTTTCCTCGAAAAGCATATCTGATTGCAAATGGGTTATTATTTTTAGGAGGTCTTTCAATCTTTTTTCATTTGTTTAAAAATTATAATTCAAGAAATTTGATTAAGTCAAACATAAACACTATTTATTTTCAAATGGTGTTTACCATAGTTTATATCTTTCTTTTAAATCCTTTCTACATAAATCTATAAAATTCAATATTCATATTCCTCCAAAATAATAGCTATATTACACAACTAATTACAACACTATGTTTTTAAAATACAGCGAAAGCAAATTTGATAAATTTGGATATTATCTCCTTGGTTCATTAGTAATTATAATATTCAATTTTATTGGCCAAATACCCCTTACAATTGTTTTTGCAAGCAGCCTTATCGAATCTAATATTCAAATTAACCCTGAAGCAAATCCTATGGATTTATTAAAGGCTATTCCATCAAACCTACGTTTATTTTTGATGTTATTTCCTTTTGCCTTTTCATTTATTGGTGTTTGGTTGGTATCAAATAAGATTCATGAACGCTCAATTACGAGTTATTTCACAAGTAGAAATAAGCTAGATTTTAAAAGAATTTTTTTTTCTTTTTCTTTATGGGCTCTTGCAATGATTTTTTTTATTTTATTTGATTTATATGTCAATCCTGAAAATTATGAGATAAACTTTCAACCTATCCCTTTTTTAATCTTATTTTTGATTTCACTGATTTTCATGCCGATTGCAACCAGTCTGGAAGAGTTTATCTTTAGAGGTTATTTGATGAAAGGTTTTGGAAATTTATTTAGAAACAATTTTTTACCTCTAATTTTTACTTCAGTTATTTTTGGTGTTGTACATATATCTAACCCTGAAGTTTCCGAATTAGGATACGGAACCATGTATTTTTATATTGGGACAGGATTTTACCTAGGAGTTATTACTTTACTTGATGATGGTGCAGAGCTGGCCATGGGATGGCATGCCGCAAATAATTTAGTTGCGTCATTACTTGTCACAACTGATTGGACTGTTCTTCAGACAAATGCTATTTTGAAAGATATTACTGAACCTAGTATGGATACTGAAGTTTTTTTAAACCTTTTAATTTTTTATCCATTATTAATTTTTATTTTTCATAAAAAATATAATTGGAAAAATTCTGTAACTAAGTTAACTTCAAAATTCTAACTTATGAGCCTTAATAAAAATAAGATATTTGGTTATGCCGCATTAATTTTAATGGTTTTGGGTAGTACTCTAATTTTATTAGGTGTTTTTTTATATAAAGATTATACTATAGGTTTTACTGTAATGGGTCTTGGCTTTAATGCTGTTGCCTGGGCTTTTAACGCATTAAGAGGACGCATATAATATGTCTGATGATAAAAAAATAATTTTCTCAATGTCAGGAGTATCAAAAATATATCCTGATCAACAAAAGGAAGTTATAAAAAATATTCATCTAAGTTTTTTTTACGGTGCTAAGATTGGTGTTCTTGGTTTAAATGGTTCTGGAAAATCTTCCTTGCTTAAAATTATAGCAGGAATAGATAAAAATTTCAGGGGGGAAGTGAATTTCAATAAGGAATACAGTGTTGGTTACCTTGAACAGGAGCCCAAAGTTGATTTAGATAAAAGTGTTATTGATATTATCAAGGAAGGAGTTTCTGAAACAGTTAAAATACTTGATGAGTTTAATTCTATAAACGATCAATTTGCATTACCTGAGGTATATGAAAATGCTGAAAAAATGGAGAAACTGATGGCGAGACAGTCTGTTTTACAAGACGAAATTGACTCAAGAAATGCATGGGAACTTGATAATCAACTTGAGATTGCAATGGATGCTTTAAGAACACCTTCACCTGATTTAAGTGTTTCTTCTTTATCAGGTGGTGAGGTTAGAAGAGTTGCTTTGTGCAGACTACTACTCCAAAAACCAGATATTTTATTGTTAGATGAGCCTACAAATCATTTAGACGCAGAATCTGTAAATTGGTTAGAGCACCATTTGGCCCGGTATAAAGGAACAGTAATTGCTGTCACTCATGATCGATATTTTTTAGATAATGTTGCTGGATGGATTCTAGAGCTTGATCGGGGGGAGGGGATTCCATGGAAAGGAAACTATTCATCATGGTTGGATCAAAAAGCAAAACGTTTATCAAATGAAAAAAAGCAATTAAGTAAAAGAAAAAAAACGTTAGAGAGAGAATTAGAATGGGTGCGGATGTCCCCAAAAGGTAGACAATCAAAACAAAAGGCTCGTTTATCCAATTATGATAAACTTATAAGTCAAGATCAAAAAGTTATAGATGATAAACTTGAAATTTATATTCCGCCTGGACCAAGACTTGGAAATGAAGTAATTGAAGCTATAAATATCAGTAAATCTTTTGGAGAAAAGCTTCTTTATCAGAATTTAAACTTCAGACTACCACCTGCAGGAATAGTCGGTGTTATTGGCCCAAATGGAGCCGGTAAAACAACCTTGTTTAAAATGATAATAAATGAGCTATCTCCTAATCAAGGGTCTTTTAAAATTGGTAGTACTGTTAAAGTAGCATATGTGGACCAATCCCATAGTGATATAGATACAAAAAAATCCATTTGGTCAAACTTTTGTGATGAACAAGATCTAATTACAGTTGGTGGAAGGGAAGTTAATTCAAGAGCATATTTAAGTAGATTTAATTTTAATGGAAGTGAGCAAAATAAGCAGGTTTCTTCACTTTCTGGGGGTGAACGAAATCGACTTCATCTAGCAATGACATTAAAAGAGGAAGGAAATGTGTTACTGTTAGATGAACCAACTAACGATTTAGACGTTAATACTTTACGTGCATTAGAAGAGGGCCTAGAAAGTTTTGCAGGTTGTGCTGTTGTTATATCACATGATAGATGGTTTTTAGATAGAATTTGTACACATATTTTAGCTTTTGAGGGTAACTCTAATGTTTATTTTTTTGAGGGTTCTTACTCAGAGTACGAAGAAAATAAAAAGAATAGGTTAGGATCAGAAATACTTCCAAAGAGAATTAAGTATAAAAAAATATCAAGAAATTAATTATTGTAATAATAATTTCATTTTTATATTCCCCCTTAAATAAGGACTTTTTTTTTCAATTTCAACTTTTTTAAAACCATATTTACTATATAGATGAATGGAGTTTTTAAGTTTAGTGCTAGAGTATAGAAATATTTCTTTCCAATTATTTTTTTTCCCAAAAGATATTGCAAATTGAATCATTTTGTTACCATAGCCGTTATTTCTTTGGTACTTTTTTACGGCCATTTTTGCAAGCTCAAAACTTTTTTCACCTCTTTTTATAAGTGCAAAGGTCCCTATAATTCGACCATTCTGTTTTCCAAAAAAAATATAACCTCCTTTATTTATTATAACGTTTTCGGATTTATTTAAAATTTTTGAATCATAAGGTTCTACTTCAAAAAATTCATTCAACCACTCTAAGTTTAAATCAATAAAAAAATTGATAAGTTTTCTTTCAAATGGAATAATTTTAAAATCATTTCTCATCTCCAGTCATTAATTCAGGCCTAACTAATGTATCATATTCTTTTTCAGTTAAGTATCCTAAACTCAATGAGGCTTCCTTAAGTGTAGTTCCTTCATTATGTGCTTTATTGGCAATTTCAGCAGCTTTATAGTATCCAATTTTTGTATTTAAGGCAGTTACTAACATTAATGAATTATTTAATAATTCATCAATTCTTTCTTTATTGGCTTTTATTCCATTGATGCAATTTTTCGAAAAACTCATACAAGATTCACCCAAAAGGTTTGCTGATTCAATTATCGAGGAACCCATTAAAGGTTTAAAGACATTTAATTCATAATGGCCCTGCATACCTCCAACTGATATTGATACATCATTGCCTATTACTTTTGCACAAACCATAGTTAAAGCCTCAGCCTGTGTTGGATTGATTTTTCCTGGCATTATTGAACTTCCAGGTTCATTTGCGGGTAATATAATTTCTCCAATTCCAGATCTGGGGCCAGAAGATAACATTCTAATATCATTTCCGATTTTATTAAGTGCAACTGCCAGCTGCTTTAATGCTGCATGTGTTTCAACTATTGCATCATGAGCAGCCAAAGATTCGAATTTATTTATAGTTGAAATAAATTGAATACCAGTAAATTTTGAAATATATTCAGCTACTTTTTTTGAATAACCCTTCGGCGTATTAATTCCGGTTCCAACTGCGGTTCCACCAATTGCAATTTCAGATAAATGGTGCAAAGAGTTTTTTATTGCTTTAATGGAGTGATTTAATTGTGATGAATAACCGGAAAACTCTTGACCTAAAGTAATTGGTGTTGCATCCATTAGATGTGTCCGACCAATTTTTACAATTGATTTAAATTGTAAAATTTTTTTATCAATAGACTTTTTTAATTGCATGACTCCTGGAATAGTAACCTCATTGATTTTTTTGTAAGCAGCAATATGCATAGCAGTTGGAAATGTATCATTTGAAGATTGAGATTTATTAACATCATCATTTGGAGATAGAAGAGTCTCTCCAACTCCAAGAATTT
>MDTA01165628.1_pt1 | contig 20026 bp, 22 predicted proteins | sample 811151 | NCBI WGS metagenome assembly MDTA01 (sample SAMN05326648, study PRJNA326480) | marine metagenome | isolation source: seawater | place: Indian Ocean: South | collected 2010 | reverse complement strand
CTCCTCTGTCCGCGGAGGAGGAGGAGGAAGAGGAGGAGGATTATGAACCAGAACTTGCTGCTGCTGCTGCTGCTGCTGCTGCTGCTGCTGCTGCTGCTGCTGCTGCTGATTCTCCTACTCATTCTCCTACTAATTTCGGGACCGCGGGTCAGCAAGGCCTTTATGCGGATGCCTTTTTTGTCACCACCGGCCGAGCAAGAAAAACACCAAGAAAAAAAGGATCAAGAAAAAAAGAACCAAGAAAAAAAGGATCAAGAAAAAAAGAAAAGAAACGTGTAAAAAGAAGAAATAGTATGGGTGGGAAAAGAAGGAGAAAAGGTAAAAAAACAAAAAAAAAGGGTTATTGTTATAGATAATAATCTGTATATTTATTTTTTTGTTTTTTGTTTATTTTTTATTTTTTGCTTAGCGATAAGAGGGGTCGGCGTTGTCGCAGAGCTGGGGGATGTGTCCAGTGATTTCACGAAATTTTTCCATACAGCGGGATTCATACGCGTGGAAGGTCTGCGCGATGATTTCGGTAGGAACCCCCATGATGTCGACTTGAACGGTGGTAACGGGAAGTTTCCAGCACCAAAACTCCCACTTGCCTTCGTTTTCAAGAAGGTCGTGTTCAATGGTGTGATAGAGATGTGCATTGGTCACGGACATTTTTCCGGGGTAGGGGTCGCCGTTTTTCTTGTTGCGTTGGGGAACGCAGTGACCGCAGAGGTAAGAGCCCCAGCGTTCAGCCATGCTTGTGCGCGTGCCACCGATTTTCATGACTATACCATTTTTGACGATTACATAGATGTATTCTCCGGCTTGTTTCCAGACATCAATGGATGTATGTGACACCATGAGAGTGGTTCCACGTTTTGGGTTTGGGTCGAGGACGATGTTTGCGTAGTGAGAGAATAATCCAGAGCAGGCGGCATTAAGGGTTTCGATCGTGCATGTTTCTGGGACGAGCGCCTTTTTCCAAGCAAGGCGAGCCGCTTGTCCGTCAACGAATTTTTGGTTGGATTGCATATCTAGTGTAAGTTTTATTGTATGTTGTTGACTTCTTTGACGAAAAAGTCTTCAATTTTTATTTAGTTGAAATACTTTTTTCAATTAAATTTAAAATTCCAGAAAAAAACTAGTTCATCTACATTGATTTTAGTATTATTGTTATATAAATGATATTTGTAGAAATAACTCAATCTGGTGGAAGATCCGCGCATAAAATGAAAGATTTTTTAGGTGGATTTGCATTTTTTTTTATATACCACTTTAAACTTATATATAATGAAACATGGGTCTTCCCAGAAAATGATTGTAATAATCATGTTGCCATGTATAATATATTAGATCCAGATATTGTCGTTGAAAGACCCACAAATGAAATCATTTACGTGGATATTACAAAAAAAACATATAAATATGCAAGCAAAGGAATGCCTTTTCACGAAGTTGAACGTATATATAACGAATTGGTAGACCTTCAAAATAAAAATAGTAATTGTTCAATTATATATCGTATGAAACATATACATTGTCCAATAAAGGTAAGCGATGTATATAATTGGGAAAAGATGAAGTTAATTAAAAATGGAACTTATAAAAAATTTACGGATTATCTAAAATATAGATATAGTTTAACATCTTTTACGAATCATAAATATTTACCTATTGAAAAAGGATATTTAAATGTTGTTGTGCATATACGTAAAGGTGATGTTTTTAATACTGGAAATAAGGATAAACATAATCATCATAATATTGATTATTTTGTAAAGATAATAGATAATTTTAAAAAATTAAAATTACCATTAAATATAATAATACTTTCTGAAACATGGAATGGTTATAATGGAGATGATGTTAGAAGTCTAGAAAATAAAAAAGATGATAATACATTGATATCTATAATACTTGAAAAATGTTTATATGAATATTTCATGAATGTCATTGAAAAAACTGATGTTTTTGTATCTGCTATTGGATATGGTGGATTTAGCGATTTAGTAAGTATTTATAAAAATGATAATACAATTTTAATATTGAACGATGTAAAACGTCATTACAGATTTGACGATTCGATGAACAATGAAATAATAAAAACTACACATGACGGTGATTTTGATGTTAATTTATTAAAAAAAAATATTCTAGATAAGACATAAGCAAAAGGTTTTTGTGTATTTTAAACAAATAAGAGGATGTGTGTGTTGAGATTGTTGTTCCCAATTCCCCGAAACAGATTGGCGACTCTAAGGTTCTTTCTGGCTTTGATGCGTATTTGTGCTCTTTTTTTCAGCATCATAAGGCGAACGATGCACCGAAATATAGTGCGATATTTGAGGAAAATGATGTGTACTTGCAAACCATTTTGTACATATTCCGGATCGCCGCGGCGAGGCCAATAGACCTTGATGAACTCGGCGCGGGTGTGCATTCTCCACTTCATTATTGGCGTATCCCTCCCAAGTCCTCCTTCAGAGACATAGTTACAGTGGTCCCACGAGTTTCTTGCCAACTGAATGAGATAATAGCATTTGTTAAATTCAAAACTGGAGCATTTGAACTCGCCAATGGGCTTTATAATAAAAGGAGAATAACCGTATGCATTCATGCTGTTTTTTTGGCTTGATGTCGGTGTAGAGACATGACGTAATTTTTTTCAATTTTATAAACATTCGGAGTTTTGAATTTCTAAAGGTGTAAAAAAAATAAAGGTCTATATTATTCATAAGCAAAAGGGTCTCTCTATTTTTATGGCCACGTTAGCATTCCCTTACACCACTCGATGGATGGCACTCCCCCCACCCAGGTCCCGCCGTAACGAAATGCTGAGTACATCATGTACAAAACAGCCGTTCCGTCGTAACACGGTGTTAGGTCACAGTTGTTTTTGCTGATGTAGTCCATCCACTTCTTCCTTGCGAGAACCGAATCTTCCAGTGAATCAACTTCGTCATTGAATTGAAATTGGGTGGCGGAGTTGGAGCCGATGGTCATATGTTTGTACTTGACACCCGTAATGTATTCAACCGCCGTCGCAATCTGCCCAAGTCGCAATGGGTAGAACTCGCCGAATGGCATTTCTCCAACTTCCTCCCGCCGCTTGATTTCTGGCTCCAAAAACGCAATGACGATGTCGATCAATCGTTCTTCGGTTGGCTGCGAAAGGATTTCATACATCTTGTTTTGAGGAAGCATCATCATGATGGTTCGGTGATTGGCGACAGAAATGTCTTCCGCCCACGGCAGTTTTGGGTCAGGACGTCCCACAAATTGATTAAACGCTGTAGTCAGCAGCCGGTCCTTCATACCCTTGGGAAGCCGCTCAATGAAGCACATTGGCGTGGCAACTTGACGGGCTATTGAAGTAGGGATGAACTTGGTGTGAGTGGAAATTTTTTCAAAAGTCTCTTCCTGACTATAGTATCCGGCGCGCAGTTTGTCTCCCGATTCGTCGCGGGGAATGGCTTTTGTACAGTTTATCGACTTCTCAGGATTTTCTAGGTCACCCATGACAATTCGCGATCCAATTTCAAAATTCTCAAAATCAATTGATGCGAATCCCAACAAAGGAGCAATTTGAAGCCACCACTCGACTTGAAATTTCTGGTCGACGCCACGGCGCTGCAGTTCGGGTTCGCTGTGATTCACCATCCACAGAAAGTCACTTAGCACACACAAGACGAAGGTTGAGGGAGGCAGTAATTCCTTCTCTTCAGGAAGAGAAGGACTCCAAATATCTTCTTTCCCAAACTGCTCTGGGAAAACTTCGCGCATACGCTCCACGCGCTGGAACGCCACTTGATGCCGTCGCTCGGTTACCGCACCTGGCACTTGAGCGAAGAAGACAAGACGTCCTCGCTTGAAATGCTTCATCAGTAACCAGGCGGCGATTTCGTCGTCAATTTCGTTGCCTGCATCCATCGCTACCACAACAACAGTTTTATTACTAGACAATTCCTGTGTTAACTTTGTAGAAAGTTCACAAAAGGAGAATCGTGCAACAGTTTTGACATGATTCTTAGAGAAGGATGACATGATTGTATGTTATTTTTTTTTTCTACGGAATGTTTTTCAATTTTTTACACCTTTGAAAATTTTAAGCACCGACGTTATGATATTTAAGAAGAATTGTGTAATTAATTCATAAAATAAGGCATAGGTTCTAGATAGGTTTCATTATTAAAAGACATGTCATCATGAACGCTAGTTTGTACAGGTGGTGAAATATTTTCTATTACAGGTATAGTCCAGCATAAAGCCTCTAAGAAATAGGGGTCTATATTAACATACATGCCACTATAATTGTTTTTATAAACATCTATTGGTTTCCTATACTTTTCTGTAACCTGAATCATATAATGAAATCTTTTTAAAATATCATAATTCCAATTTAAAGTATCCCAATTTTCGTCTAATTCAATGATTTTAATTTTATAGTTAAATATGGTTTTATATGAACTATACGTATTTACAATATTTTTTATATAGTCAAATCTAAAAGCCGTATTTTTATTCATTATAATTCCTAAGGACATATTTTTTATAACTAATAAAAACATATTTTCATTATTCATTTCATTTAAAAACTGCGTGTGAAAATGGTTATATGGATCGCAATCTATAACTATGTGTGAAATATTTAATTTTTTTAATATTTTGTTGTATTTTTTAAGTTTATTAGATTTGGGGTTATGTTCCATAATATAATATTTATACTATCATTGTATTTAGATAGATTAAATAAATAATTTTAATATTGTAAAATTGAAACAATATAAAATGCTATATTTTATTAGCATAATGGAAGTGGTATCTAACAAAGAAAAAGAAGAAAAAGAAGAAAACGAAGAAAAAATTGTGGCGTTTGTTCAGCAAGAAACCTCAGAGAACTTACCGATGGGTTCAGGTGGTGGACGATGGCAAGCAGAACAAGAAGAAGTGGAACAAGAAGAAGAGGAAAAAATAAATGTAATTTCTATGGATACACCTTTGACTGACAAAGATTTATGGGATAATATTAATTCAAATCCAATAAAGATGGATAAAATTAAAAAAAAAATGGAATTTTTATTGAATGAGTGGGGAACTAGCCTCCCGTGTAATAGGTTTGATGTTGGAAATTCAATAGAGTTTTTAATATCATATTTTTTAGAATCTATTGGTTATACCATACAAGAATTACCAAATGCACGGAGAATTGATTTATGTATAAATTCGGTATATCCATTATCAATAAAATATAGTAGTACGGGAGATATTACTTTACATAATTCAAATAGTTGTGTAAATAAAGATGTAAAACTGACAGATTTGATATTACTTACTACAGATGAATTTTATTTGATAACAAACAAAGAATTAGAATTGCAAAACATAGATGTAGAACCATATCTTAAAAACCCGGGTGACAGTTTAAAACTAAAGAGAAGTTTTTTGACAAAATTAAAAAAGTGTGGTTATCCATATCGTATGGATTTTAAGTTAAATGTAGATAAACAAAAGTGTAAGAATAGGTTATGTTCAAGAACCTATTACAAATGTGCAATGGAGGAGTATGCGAAGAAGGAGGAAGCCGAAGCCGCCAGATCCTCCCGCTGTTGCGATTGCCGTACAGTCCGCGCCGCAGGCGCTGGCGGTGGCCAGTGCACCATCTGCGAGAATAGTAGGGTTCAAAATAGAGGTTGATTTTGTATTAAAAATCTAGCACATTTTTCAATCATTTTAACATTTACGGCATTCCCGAATTGTTTATAAGCGAATTTATCTTCAGGGTGAATAATATAATTTTCAGGGAAGGATTGCAGCCTAGCACATTCTCGGGGAGTAAGTTGTCTGGATTCAGGGCCGTAAATGGGGATCATAGATGCCATAGCAACCAAAGTGGGGGAGTAATTAAGATCTTTGATTCTTACGCCGGAACCTCGTGGGCTCCATAAAACTTGGGACATGTTGAGATTATCGGTACGGACTTGCCATTCCATTTTTCTAACGGCACCTTGCCAAAGAGAGTTCTGTCTGGATTTTTGTAGCCAGGGTTCAAGTAATGCTTTGTGTTGATTATAAAATTGTCTATTTTTATCAATCCAGTTTTTATATTTTTTATAAAAGTCCTTTTGTTTTTTTTGAATAATTTCTGTGTTTTCTTGTGGAGAAAGATTTTTATTTTGTTTTGTAACAGAGGTATTATTACCATCACTGTCCCACCAGTCGGTCCATATGGGGAATTTAGGTACGGGTGTATTATTTGAAGAGAGTATAGAAAGAAATTCATCCCAAATATTTTTGGTAGCATTCATTTTAGGATTGAGTTTATATTTTTTGTTGGCGTTTTTTTGAATAATAGTGGAGAGGGATGTTTCTTGAATATTATCTCTACCAATAGAAGGTAAAGGAGGAAGTTCACCAAGGTCTTTTCTTTTGCATAGAATAACAACCCTTTCTCTGAATTGTGGAACACTGAAATGGAGGGTATTCAATATAACTGGTTCATTGTAGGTATAGTAGTTTAGTTTTTCAATAGACGATTTAATTACGGCCCATGTGTTTCCTTTGTCGTGGGAGGTTAGATTTCTAACATTTTCAAGAATAATATATTCTGGATTATGGTGTTGTATAATTTTACATATTTCAAAGAATATATTTCCTCGTTGATCGTGAAATCCATTTTGTTGTCCGGCTTTGGAGAAGGGTTGACATGGGAATCCGGCGCAAAGAACATTGAAGTGTGGTATATCATGTATGGGAATTTGGCTTAAATCGCCTTTAGGTTGGATACCATAATTTTCATGATAGTTTTGTCGGCATTTTTCGTCGATATCGCATGCGAGAACACATTCCATTCCCATAGATTTGAGGGCTTGATGAAAGCCTCCTATACCGCAACATAGATCTATGAATTTCATTTGTATATTTTTAATTTATTTGTATTTATTAAAATCAATTTTTCAATTTAATATCTTCGAATATTTAAAACGTCGACGGAATCAAGATATGCTGATAATTTATAATCACTACTTTTATGTGTAGGGATTAATAGACCATTAAAAATAAGATAATATATTATAAGTAAAAATAATATATTATAATGAATAATATTAAAATGCGGATCCAAAGGCACCACCGAGAACTTCATTAGCGGGGAGTAGACCAAGTCCGGGGTCTTGAGGAATTTGCGCGTTTACGAGTGGATTAGGTGGGCCACCATAATTAGATTGTTCGCCGACGAATCCGCCGCCACCGTTAATAGCATTGACCATACTTTGTGCTTGGGTGGGTTGAGCGGCTTGTTGTAAGCCTTGAGTGATGATAGGATTATTCATGGCTTCTTGTTGAGCGGCCTGTTTTCTTTTTTCTTCTTCAGGGTTTTTGCCTTCAATCATGTCGAAAAGACGGTCAATAAGAATATTGGTTTTTTCGCCGAGTTTAGTGTGTAAACTAAGAACAATAACAAGGAATGCTAAAATAACATTAGTAACGTGAAATTCTTGGTATTGTATTTTGCTGTATGTAGGAACTGCTAAAATAATTCGATGAATAAGGAACATACCGAAAAACATTACTAAAACTTGTGCGACAACTTCGGCTAAAACCTCGATGGTTCCCTTTTCTTCGTCGGCTTCGGGAATAAGTTTTTGAATACTTCTATTTAATAGTAAAACAGGGGGGATACTGAGAAGTGAATATTGCCCGATATTCATGAGTTCATTTTGGGTATCTTCATCAAATTTTAGAATATCACCAAGCATGTTATTTTTAGAATTAGTTGGTTCTCCACCTTCCATATGTTTTATAATAAGAAATAAAAATTATAGAAAATCAATTAAAAAAGTATAAATATTATAATATAATGCTAAAAAGTCAATGCGAAAATAGCAAATATCGGGGTTCTTTATATCATGAAGAGAATCAGTATATAAAATTAATAGAGGATGTTGTGAAATATGGTAACGATGAGGTAGGTCGTAACGGAAATGTGCGCGCGGTATTTGGCGCGGCGATGCATTTTTCATTGAAAGACAATACAATACCTTTATTGACAACAAAGAGGGTGGCTTGGAAGACGTGTATGAAGGAGTTATTTTGGTTTATGAGAGGTGATACAGATAATGCGAAATTAAAGTCTCAGGGAGTTCATATATGGGACGGTAATTCATCGCGTGAATATTTAGATTCTAGAGGATTATCAAGGTATAGAGAGGATGAATTAGGTCCGGTGTATGGTTGGCAGTGGCGTAGATTCAATGAGCCGTATAATGGGGAGCAAAAAGAAAATGATGGGAATCATCCCGGGGATCAATTGATGTATATTATTAATCAATTAAAGGATCCGGAGAAGCGAACGTCAAGAAGAATGGTAATGTCAGCGTGGAATATTTTACAGATGGACGAGATGGCATTACCACCTTGTCATATATTAGTACAATTCAATGTATTTGATGGAAATAAATTGAGTTGTTCAATGTATCAACGTAGTGGGGATATAGGATTAGGCGTTCCTTTTAATATAGCATCATATAGTGCACTAACACATATATTAGCAAAACATTGTGATTTAGAGGCAAGTGAATTCTGTTATTTTTTAGGAAACGCGCATATATATGATGATCATTTAAATAAGTTGAAATTACAAATAGAGAATATGCCTTTGCCATTTCCTAAAATAATAATTAAGGAGAAGTACGATAATATAGAAAAATATGGGATAGACGATATAGAAATAATAGATTATAAGCATCATGATTCTATAAAAATGGATATGCGTAAATAATGGATGTATAAAATATATGTTAAATATTAATGAGTGCAAGTCAAGCATTAGCAGCGGCTAGGCGGAGACGTGGGAGTAATGCGCCGGTTTCGAATCCGGTTGTAAAACAGCAAACAAGAGTAGAAACACAAAGAGAGCCTGTATCGAAGATAAATATTAATCAATATGTTGTATTTTTGAATAATAAGATAGAAACAATAGAGAATAGAGTAAATGAGAGTTTACAAAAATTAGAAGAAAGAATAGATAAGGAAATATCTAAAATGGAAGCAACTCCTTTAGGGTTGAATGTAACTACATTAGAGCAGGTGATGGAAACACAAAAGAGTAAGATTAATAAGATGAATGGTGTTATAAATACAATACAAACTAATTATTTGGCTTTAAATACATCATTATTATCGATGAAAGAGGGTTTAAATGTCCTGATGGTGAATGAGAGTGTGCAGACAGATAAGGTTGAAACTGAGAAAAATATGGAAACTTTTAGAAAAACAGATTTAAAAAATGTTCCAATTATGGAGGAGGAAGAATGTGATTTGATGGAGGAGGAGGACACGGAAGAGAATTTGGAAGTGGTTGGAGAAGACATTCAGCCGGAACCCAGCACGGAAGAAGAGAATCTTCATTTGAATCTTTCTGAGAAGGTGTAGAGTGAGTTTTTGATTGTGTAGTGGGTTTTATATTCTTGCTTTTAATATAAGAGGCAAATATATTAATTTCGTCACTAAAAAGTGGCATATATAATGAAGGTAGTTTGTGTTTTAAATTATTTTTTTATAAAATTGATTTAAAACAATAATATAAATAATGTGGTAATCAAGATGTTGGTGAAAATAAACGACAATAAAAAGGCAGAAATATTTTGTAATTTTATTATGAATATTCAGAGATTTACAGATAGTATTATTATTAATTTTTTAGAAGACAAGTTTTATATTCAAGGTATGGAGCAATCGCAGGTTTGTTTGTTTGAGGCTAATTTAAGTAAAGAATATTTTGATGTATATGATAAAAAAGAGGGGGATAGTGATGTAATAGGATTGAGGACTTGTATAATACAGAAACTTTTCAATACGCGTGATACGGATCAGTCAATTACAATAAGTTACGAAGGAGAGCCTGATAAATTAAATATATCATTTGATACACCGGATGGTTCAAAAAGTATTCCGAAATATTTTGAGATTCCGCTGATAGACATTGAACAGACAACTTTAACTATTCCGTATAAAGATTATACTGCGGAGATTTATCTTGAAACAAAGAGTTTTAGTAATATAATATCAAATTTGCTTCTTTTTGGAGAAGACATTAAAGTACACTGTAGTGAGGATGAGGTTTGGATGAGTAGTTATGGTTTTGAGGGAGATATGAAGGTATATTTTATGGATTCAACATATAATCAATGTATTTTAGAGTATGTAACGGAGGAGGGTTGTGACATGGAGATGTCTTTCAAAAGTAAATATATTTCAAATTTTTGCGCATTTTCGAAGTTAGCAAAGAATGTGAGGTTGTATTTCATAGAAAATGAGCCGATGCAAATGATGTATGAAATAGATGATAAATCTTATGTTAGATTCTATCTTGCTCCTACAGAATGTTAATAAGTAAGAATGTGTAAAAATAAGTATTTAATTTAATTAATATGGATTATTATTCATCGTTTTTATCTTTGGGTATTTTTTGTTTAATATTATTTATTTATTTGCACATATTTTTTCATTTGAAAACGAGTAATGATTTAGAACTATATGAAATAGTTCCTCCGTCAAAAGATAAGTTGCATGAGATTTGTGATTTAAAACAGCCGGTTATGTTTAAATTTTATAGTAAGGACATATATGATATTTTCAATGTGGATAAGTTGAATAAGGAGTATGGTAGTTTTGATGTTAATCTTCGAGAGATTAATGACAATGAGGAGGGATTGTATTTTAAATTACCTTACAAGGTGGCGAATGAATTATTTGAAAAGGAAGAAGATAAAAAGTATTATTTAGAAAACAACTATGATTTTTTTAAGGAGACACAGTTATTAAATTATTTTAAATCGATAGATGAATTATTAAGACCGATCATGGTTAGTGATTGTAATTACGACATAATTAAAGGGACAAGTGGAGCGACAACACCATTAAGATATACTTTGGATAATAGGTTATTTTTTTATTCTTGTGAGAGTGATATAACAGTCCGGTTAATTCCTCCTAATTATGGGAAATATTTGTATATGGAAGATGATTATGTGAATTTTGAATTTAGGTCAAAAATAAATCCATGGAATGTGGATAGCCATTATAAGATGGATTTTGATAAATGTAAGTATTTTGATGTCAATGTTACGATGGGGCAGATACTATTTGTACCTAGTTATTGGTTATATTCTATTAAACTTAAAAAGAGCAGTAATGTGTTAGTTTTTTCATATAGGACATATATGAGTACGGTAAGCATTTTACCTCAATTAGGTATGTCAGTGTTACAAAAATATAATTTAAAAGTGAATGAGAACGAGGTTAAAACGGATATCAATTTAAGTTTAGATAAAAAAATTGATTTATCGGGGAACAATACAGAAGATGGAACAGATGACAGTTTATCGAAAGTCGATTAGTATCGAAGATAGAGATTATAAAGAATGGGTTGTGAATTACGAGGATGGAGATCCGGATGAAATCCGGATCATTGATCCAATCAACATGAAATTATTTAATGGGGACGTCTTTTATTTTGAAGGGGAAAATTTAAATTTGGAAAACTCGGTTACTAGACAACGTTCTCTATGCGGGGTATTAGTATTGGGGCAGAATAAAACTTTTGGAAAATGGAAAAATAGACCACTTTTCAAGTGTATTCCATTTGATAAAAATTTACCGATGTTTTTGATACCATATGAGCAAAAAAATAATTTTTCTAAGAACTATAAAAATAAGTATGTTGTATTTCGATTCGACAATTGGGAATCGAAACATCCTATTGGGAAGTTATTGAATTCTTTTGGGGACGTTGATAATTTAAATGCTTTTTATCAATATCAATTAAATTGTCGTGATTTAAATATATCATACAGAAAATTTATGGATGCAACGAGGGGTTTAGGTAAACAAAAAAAAAATTCAAGTATTTTGGGTCTATTAGAAAAATATGATGTTGTGGACTTAGAGGACGAAGAAGTATTTACGATAGATCCGGAGGATTGCTTGGATTTTGATGATGCGGTGAGTATTCGTAAGGACAAGAAGGCGAAATATGTGTTGAGAATTTACATTTCGAATGTATCTATATGGTTAGATTATTTGAAACTATGGGGTGTTTTCTCGGATAGAGTATCTACGATATATTTTCCGGATAAAAATTATCCAATGTTACCCACAATTTTAAGTAATGGCTTATGTAGTTTGGTGGAAAATGAAACGAGGGTAGCCTTTGTTTGTGAGTTGCATATTCAAAAATTGAAAATAGAGGAGATTAAGTTTTTCAATGCTAAGATACGTGTACGGAAGAATTATGTGTATGAGGATGCGAAATTGGTTACAAGTACGAATTATTTAAGGGTATATAATTTGGTGAAGAATTTGAACGAGGAGGATGGCACTAATTATCTCCCATTTATTTATGACAGCCATGATGTGGTGGCTTATTTGATGGTAATGATGAATCATTTATGTGCAAGTGATATGAGTTCTAAGCGTAATGGAATATATCGTTCTATTGTTATGAAGGGTGAAAATATGGAGGTAGTTCCGGAGAAGATACGAACATTTATGTCTCTATTAAGAAATTCAACGGGGGGAAAATATGTAAGATATAATGCAGATATAGGACATGCGATTTTAAATTTGAAGGAGTATGTACAGATAACATCACCTATAAGAAGATTAGTAGACCTTTTAAATATGATATGTTTTCAGGACAATTATGGATTGGTTAAATGGGTGGATGAAGGAAAGGAATCATTTTATCAAGGATGGTTGGAGAGATTAGATTACATTAACGAAAAGATGAAACAAATTAAAAAGGCACAGAATGATTGTAATGCATTACATTTATGCTACACCAATATGGATATCATCGATTCATTTCATGACGGATATATTATTGAAAAGGAAGAAAGAGAAAGTATATTTCATTATATGGTGTATTTAAATGATCTTAAAATGATCATAAAAATGAAAAATATTTTAGATTTACCAGTATATAGTAGTCATAAATTTAAAATATTTGTATTTTGTGATGAAAATACTCTTAAACAAAAAGTAAGGGTTCAGTTATTTGATTAACATTTTAAAGGCTATGTTCACGAGGCGGGGCTGAGGGCGGTGGACGTCCACTACAAGGCGCGATACAGGGTGGAGACAGCGTCGACGGGTTCATTATAATCATAAGTTAAAATATAATTTCTTTGTTCTATTGTATTTTCCCAGGGTTCCATAACTTTATAATAGGTTCAATAAAATGCAATATTTTGCTCACAATATTCTTTACAATATTCTTCGATGATTTTCATATCGGGGATGGTTCGCTTGGGGGTTTTCCACTTGGCATCACGATACCAAGTTAGTTCAATGTTATTTTCAATACAATTAGAGAGAGCAAAAGAGAAAAATGTATGCATTTCTTCTTGAGATACCTTTCTTTTTTTAGTATAATTTCTTAATAAGTATGTTTCAAATGGAGTTCTGTCGCGAGGATTTTTCAAGACAAACATGGATAATAATTTGTCTACGGGGCCTGCAATAATAATATCCAAGAAATAAATCCCGGCCATCTTGGTTTCAATACCACAAATAGTCATAATTTTATCAAGGTATAAATTTTTGTTGATTTCGACAAATCTCTCCATATCAGTAGAGAAAATATCAGTTCTCAGTTTTAAAACGTTTTTGTAGCCGAGTTCTTTTGCTTTTTCAATACCTGTTTTAATACACATAATTTGGGAGTTATGTTTGTGAGTAATCATACAATTTTTTATGGCTTCATCATTGTTTAAAACGACAATAAAATTATTGTTTTCTAGATTGTCAATAAGTTCTTTTTTAGTGTTATCCCAGGTGGATATTATTTTATGATGTACATTTTTGTATGTTTCAATAAGACGTTCTGTGAAGAGGGAGTTAAGTTGTCCTGTAATTAATATAATAGTGTCCTTTGTTAGCATTATTATATTTATAGTTTAAAAATTTAAATACTTTTATTGTATTATACTAATTTCTTTTATGGTATATTTTTCTCTGTTGTGATCTTCTGGTCTTCCTCGTGGATTACATATAAAATGTATCCCGTTTTTTTTTTCTTCCCACTCACAGTGGGTATGACCAAATATCCATTTTGATATTTTATTATATTTAAACAAAGTATTCATTTTTGAGTTTAATTGACTAGCCGAGTTATCGGTAACGGTTAGATTCTCACAATATTTTATATCGGGTAGAGTATGTGTAACAATAATAATATTTTTAATATTGTCATCATCTTTATATTTTTCTAAGGTAGAAACCATGAATTTGTATTCTTCATCGGCCTTTTTTATTACATTATTAATAAATAGGGTGTTATCTGTTTGATTGAAATGGGGTATCCAATTTCGAAAATAATCTGTGGAATCTTTTATGCTTTTTTTATTTTGATTATCGTAGTCCCACCAACCACAACAGCCAATAAACATAGTATTTTTTATAATGTATGGTTTAGATGGTAAATATATTATTTTATTATTGGTAATCTTATTTAGAATGTAATCTTTGGTATATAGATTTGGATATATGTTAACGTGTTCGTGATTACCGTCTACAAATATTATTTTTTCATAATAAACGGAAATTTTATTTAGATAATTAATACTTTCATTTAGATCATCACATATATCACCCGCAACAATTAGATATTCATTTTTAATATTATCGAATTTTAATGGAAAATGCTTAATTATACCAAACGGATATTTTGTTTTATAATCATTTGACCACTGGTCTATATGTAAATCGCTGACAACATCTAATTGGATGGTTTCTACCTTAAACGGTGAATATTTTTTATCGCATGGTGTAAAAGAATTTAAAATGATTAACGCGGGATCAATAAATGTTTTAGTTCTGCAATTTGGACAGAAATCAAATGTTTTATTAACATTTAATAAGCAGGTCCAACAATAACTGTGTTTACAAGATGTTTCAATAGGAAATCTACAATTTTCTAAACATATGGAACATAATTCATTACTTTCATATTTAAATTTTTCTGGTAGTATCATAATATCAAAATAAAATGAAAATGATTCTAAAAAATTATCTATGGAAGAATATTTTTTAACGCATAAAAGATAGGCGTCATTGTTTTTCTTTTTAAATTTTTTAATTAATTTATTTATAGATAAATAGTTTATCAATAAATTACAATATAAATCGTAGGATTTATAATTTTTATTTTTCATAGTATTATATTCTTTATCGAAAATCGTGATAGCATTTTTTAAGATATTAAAAAAATCCGGAGATTGTATATGTGTTTTAATAGAATTATAATCAATATAATTTTCTTTAATAGTTAATTTATCTTTTATATTTTTTAATGATTTTCCATATTTCATATTTATTATAAATATTTATTTTATAATTTTTACGATTTCTGTGTGGTGCATATTTTTTCCTAAAAACGATTGTCTATATATAACTTAGCAAATTTAAATAGATTTAGAAATTACAATCTATAATAAAATATTGATATGAGAAATCTAAATCTATTATTACCGATTTTACTTTTTAAAACAGTTACTTGTCGATTTTTTGATAACTTATTTCCAATTCCTCTAGTGTCTAGTGTTGATTTAAAAAAATATATTGGAAAATGGCACCAAGTGGGTACTTCTAGATCTACAAAGTTATTTGGAACAGGAGTAGATTATTATAATGTTACAGCAACTTATGAATTACAAAAAGAGTATAATAATAATATTACTGTTTTAAATGAAGGTTATAATTCAAATGAAGAATTTGAAAATATTTCAGGATATTCCTATTGTAATAATAATGATATCCCAGCCAAACGGAAAGTCCATTTTACTGGAGTACCAGTAGATGGTTCGTATTGGATTGTTAAACTTGAAGAAGAACAAAATCAATACGAATATGCAATTATAGCAGGCCCATTAACTAGATGGTTTGGAACTAGATTTTCATTATATGTATTAGCTAGAGATATAAAAATCTATAAAGAAAAATATGAAGCTGAAGTAAAAGAGTGGTGTAAAACCAATGGATTTACAAATTGGTGGAATTGTTATGTACCCACCAGTTAAAAGTTTAATCATTACATTATTTTTGAACCTAAACAAAATGATATGTTAATCGCTTGTGTTTCAGGCGCTCATCGTGGAATGCCACAAAAACCAGGTAGAGAAACATTAGTTCTTGTTGAGACATTTGACCCGGTTTTCTAAATACGTCCATTAGGAATCTTATTTACTTTATCAGAAATATTAATAGTATTATATTTTTTAATAATAAAATATAACCCAAATAATCTTTCATAACAACACGACCCATTTTTATTTATTGGAGGATTTATTAAAGTTCCAAATAAATTTTTAATTGTGTAATTAGTGCATATAAATGAACAATGTGTTGCTAGAGTAAAATGTTTATTAATAATTTTTTTGTATTCTAAATCTACGTTTCTTAATAACTCGATACCTAACGATTTTATGGAATTGTGCTTATTAAACCCATAATTACTATAATATATAAAAACAGTTTTGTCATCTATTTTCGAAATATCTATATTTTTAACAATTAAAAATGAATCTTGAATACAACAATAAATATCATAATTTGGATATTTGAAATAAGCATACTTATATGCACCATATTCATAATTTTTATTATTTGGAAAGTGGATTTCAATTAATGGAAATTTTTTAGAGATTTCGTTATATATGGTTAAATCTGTACTACAACTATCAATAATGCATATTTTTAAGTTATATATATTAAAAATTTTATATAAATTAATTATATTTTTTATTAGGATTTCTGTTGGATTTTTTGAACAGATTATAATTAATAATGATAGTATCATATATATATATATATATTATACGTAAAACATAAAGTATCAATTATTTTAAATAGTTTTAGAGAGATTTTATTAAAATCTTTAAAATTAATTTATTTTATAATTTTTACGATTTCTGTGTGATCCATATTTTCTCCTAAAAAACTATTGTTATCTTGATATATATCTTTTAATTTATCAAGTAAGAATTTATTGCTTATTTCTGTAGTATTTAAGAAGGTTAAAATATCTTTTTTGTGTAATTCATAAGAAAATCCGTAATCATATTTATTTGTTAGTATATGTTCTGGATATCTTTGAAGTGTTGCCCAACTTCTACCGGATGAATGGTTGATAAATTGCAGAGCTTCTTTTATATTAATATTTTTTTTGTCTAGAATATTTAAAATTTCTGCCGCGGATATTAAATGTAGGGCGAGGAGGGTATTATTTGCAATTTTAATCATACTCGAAGTACCTACTTCATGAGATATATAATATATTTTATCCGAATATAATTCTATAATTGGTAAAATATCTTTATATGTTTTTTTAGGACCGCTAACTATACTTGTTAATGTTCCATCATTCATTCCCTTAGGACCACCAGATACCGGGGCATCAATGTATTTTATATTATTTTCATTCAATATTTTATCTATATTTTTAACGTCGTTTGGGCAAGAAGAACATATATCAAGCCATTTTTTTTGATGATTAAAAGAATGTGAAGATATATTATTTACGATTTCAAGAGTAATTTTAGAATTGGGTAAAACAGATATTATTGTAGAACTGTTTTTTATAAAATCATTCAAATTATTTTGTTTATAAACATTACATTTTATAAGTTTTTGTGTGTTATTTTTTTCAATAAGAACATTTACATTAAAATTATTTCTTATTAATTTTTTAAATAATGGAAGTCCCATATTTCCTAGACCAATGATTCCAATATTCATAAATTATCTATATAAAAACAATATAATATTATAAAATATAATGAATACAATTTTTTTAAATGTTTCAAGTTATAATACTATAATATTTAAAAATGTTAAGATGTTGGTTTTCGATATGGCAGGAACAACCATAAATGAAAAGGGTTTGGTCTATGATACACTGTATAAAACAATAAAAAATTTTGGATTGCAAATTTCAAAAGAAGAGATGCATAAATGGCATGGTTCAAACAAATACGAAGTATTGGATTATTTTTTTTATAAGAATAAGCCAATGCGAAATGAAAATTGTGAGATAGAGAATGCAGTAAGGGATCAATTATTTTCAAATTTTAATAATAATTTAAATGATATATATTTTACACCATCGGATATTGGACTGATAGATGATAAGCTTCCGGAACTTTTTGAGAATATAAGAAGAAAGGATATAAAAATAGCCTTAAATACGGGGTATTCTAAAGATATTCAAGAGAATCTTATTAGAAAATTTAATTTGAATGATTGTATTGATGATTATATATCAAGTCAAGATGTTAGTTTTGGTAGACCATATCCATATATGATTCATAAGTTAATGGAAAGAAATAATATTATGAATGTTAAAAGTGTTTTAAAATTTGGTGACAGTCGCAATGATGTTTTGGAGGGAATAAATGCGGGTTGTTTATCTTCGGTAGGGGTATTAAGTGGTGTAGGAACTAATAAAGATTTAAAAGATGCTAGATATGTTTTAAACAATATAATGGAAATAGAATAAGTAGGCACATTAGAAATACAAGAAGAATTAAGGATTTAATATATTATTTAGTGAAGTAATTTATAAGAATATTAATAGTAGTGTGGCTTATTTTTTTGATATTAAATAAATCTTTGCTATAAGTATAAAAAAAATGACTAATATAAAATATTTTATACAGTCTTTAAAAAAAAAAGAGAGACTAGAATATATAGAAAAAAATAAGTCCATTATTCCTGAAATGGAAATATTTGAATCTATAAATGGATATGACATCGATGCTACAATTAAAAATTTAAAAAATATGAAATTAAAGTATAAGGAATTAAAGTTTAAAACATATGGTACACTAGCTTGTTTTTTAACTAAAGTAAAAGCATTTCAATACCAAATTAAAAATAATATTCAATATATGTGTTTGATTGAAGATGATAATATTATACAAAAGGGTTTTAAAAAATTTATAGAAAGTAAATTATATTTATTAAAAGACTGTAATATGTTAAGACTTTCTAGATGGGGTGACGGATATGTCACATCATTAAATGGTGCAAAAAATATTGTAGAAAATATATATAAAACAGGAATAATAAGTAATATAGATAATCAACTTAGAACTTGTGGAGAGATCGAAGTTGATAAAACACCTTTGAGGTCAGTTTGTAAAAGTAATCGTGGTGATTGCTTACAAACAGAAAAAATATCCCCGATTATGGAATTAAAATTAGTTAATTTGTCATACTAAAAATTAAAGTATAAGGAATTAAAGTTTGAAACATATGGTACATTAGCTAATTTTTTAAAAGGATATAAAAATAGCCTTAAATACGGGGTCAATATTTAAAAGATGCTAGATATGTTTTAAACAAATAAAACATAAATTTTTAATTTAGTCAGTTAAAATAATATTATTTGGTAATTTATTTAAACAAAATTCCTTGTATTCTTTAGTTATAAGATTATACTTTTCTAACCGTTCTATTATATCCATGTCTTTTTTCAAAAATCTTTTTAAATTATTATACATTTTTTTTGTAATTTCTATTTTTGTATATTTTTGAAATGATGAATTAATATCTGAGATAAAATTTGGTTGTGCATTCTTTTCTGGAAGATGTATATCTTTATTAAAAATATTTTTATAATCTTCTTTTAAGTATTCATGTCTAATAACTCTAATATTATAAGTTTCGTTAAAATTATTTAAGTAATGATGTAATCCATACTTTATATGATCACAATTGGAACAAAAATTTATTGCCTTTAAATTTTCACTTCCATCGTTATTGTATAAATTTTCTGCTAATTTTTGAATTGTTTCAAAATATTTAAAACCTTCTATTTCACCTTTAAAATGATCCCGCTTCCCTCGTATAATTAAACGAGTATATTTAAAGTTAAATGCTGAAATAAATCTATCTATTGGGTGTCTGATACAAAAAATGAATTGATAATCACCTTTGCCATTAGTAAGGTTATTTGGTATAATTGGTACTGGATTACGTTCATTCGCGT
>MDTA01027811.1_pt1 | contig 20027 bp, 20 predicted proteins | sample 811151 | NCBI WGS metagenome assembly MDTA01 (sample SAMN05326648, study PRJNA326480) | marine metagenome | isolation source: seawater | place: Indian Ocean: South | collected 2010 | reverse complement strand
ATCTCGGCTTATCTATTGGTAAATAATTTTTTAAATAATCTAAAACTTTAAACATTTCGCTTTGGGTATCACCAACAGCTAATCCTCCAATTGCGTATCCATCAAAACCAATTTTTAACAAATCTGAAAGAGATTTTAATCTCAAATCTTTAAATAAACCGCCTTGTACAATTCCAAATAAAGCTTTGTGTTTATTTACTCCAAACTCTTTTTTGGATCTTTTTGCCCAATATGTTGATAATTCTATAGATTTCGAAATCAAGTTATAATCTAAAGTTTTTTTAGGGCATTCATCTAGCACCATAACAATATCAGAATTCAATTTTTTTTGAATTCTTATACTTTCTTCAGGACTTAATATAAATTTTTTACCGTCGATATGGGAATTAAAAATTGCTCCTTTTTCTTTATCAATTTTATTTAATTTAGAAAGAGACATTATTTGATATCCCCCCGAGTCTGTTAATATTGGCAAAGAACAATTCATAAATTTATGCAGTCCACCTGACTTCTTAACTCTTTCTGCCCCGGGTCTTATCATTAAATGATAGGTATTTGAAAGTATGATTTGGCTTCCTGTTTTTTTAACGTCATTAATAAAAGATCCTTTAATTGTTGCTTGGGTGCCAACAGGCATGAATACTGGAGTATCTATCACTCCACGATGTGTATATATTTTTCCTAACCTAGCATGAGAATCTTTTTTTTTTAAACTAAAAGAAAATTTTCTTAATGACATTTATTGCATAAAAATTATTCAGATCTAAAACTTATAATTTTATCTGGATTATCAACAGCGCCATTATTATTTGAGTCTCCTCTTTTAATTTTATCTACATGCTCCATGCCGCTTATAACTTTACCAAATACTGTATATTGCCTATCCAAGAAAGGAGCAGGCTCAAAACAAATAAAAAATTGACTGTTTGCACTATTAGGATCGGCAGCTCTTGCCATTGATAATGTGCCTTTTTCGTGAGGAAGATTATTAAATTCCTCTTTCAAATCAGGAAGTTCAGATCCACCCATACCAGCTTTATTTAAATCAAATTCACTATTTGTTGAATTTCCAAATTTTACATCGCCAGTTTGAGCCATGAAGCCATCTATGACTCTATGGAAAACAACTCCATCGTATTTTCCTTCATTGGCAAGTTTTTTAATTCTTGCTACGTGTTCTGGAGCTACATCGTCAAATAATTCAATTTTAACTTCTCCATCTTTTAATTTCAAAATCATAAGATTCTCCTTTGAGTTTATATTTGTTTGAAATACAAAAAAAATAACTAAAATTAATTTAAAAATTTTCATTATATTTTTTTTTTAATGAAATTATTGTATTTTTATTAGTAAATTTTCTTAAATCTCCTCCTAATTCTGCAATCTCTTTTACAAATCTAGATGAAATTATCTGGTTCTCTACATCAGACATCAAAAATATAGTTTCTATTTTATTATTGAGCTTTCTATTCATCCCAGCTAATTGAAATTCATATTCAAAATCAGAAACTGCTCTTAAACCTCTTAAAATAACATTTGATTTATATTTTCTACACAAATTTGTTGTTAAATTATTAAAAGTAATTACTGAAATTTTGTTTTTTTTATAATTTAAATCTTTAAACAAAGCCTTATTAACAATATCTACTCTTTCATCTGAATTAAAAAGGTAATTTTTGTTGTTTCCATTTGAAACTGCAACAATTATTTTATCAAATATTTTTAATGCTTTTTTAATTACATCTATATGACCAAATGTAATTGGATCGAATGTTCCTGGGTAAATAGCGGTCTTTTTCATTAAATTAGATTATCATCTATTTTAATTGCAGAAACAACTTTTTCATCTCCAGACAATTTAATAATTCTAACACCTTGAGTATTTCTGCCAGCAACCCTAATCTCTCTGACTGAGGTTCTTATTACTCTACCTTTATTAGTAGAAATTAATATTTCATCACCTTCAAAAACTGGAAAAGATGACGAAACATTCCCATTTCTTTTAGAGTTAACAATTCCTATTATTCCTTTTCCACCACGATTTGTAACTCTAAAGTCAAGGTGAGACGTCCTTTTTCCATATCCGTTCTCTGTAATTGCTAAAATAAAATTTTTCTTATCAATTTTATCTGTATCTTTACTTTTTGAACCATTTTTCTTTGATTTTATTCCATCAATAATTGAGAGTGATACAACACTATCATTATCAGTAAGATTTAAACCTTTAATCCCTTTTGAAGATCTGCCTTTAAATACCCTTAGTTTGCTACTTTCAAATCTAATACATTTACCTAATTTTGTACTTAAGATAATATCCTCATCCTCTTTACATATTTTAACACCTATAATTTTATCATCATTTTCTAGTTTCATTGCAATTTTTCCTGAAGAATTTATCGATGAAAAATCATCAAGACTGTTTTTTCTAACTTTTCCTTTACTAGTAGCAAATATGATATGTAGACCTTGGGTGTTTGAGTTTTCATCTGGCAAAGGCATTATTGAACTTATAGATTGATGGTTTTTGAGGGGCAAAATATTAAATAAAGATTTGCCTCTTGATACTGAAGTTCCTTCAGGAATTTTCCATGCCTTTAATTTATAAGCAAGTCCCTCATTTGAAAAGAAAATAACTGCTGTATGTGTATCTACAGAAAGAGTTTGAATAACTGAGTCTTCATCTCTAGTTTTAATCCCTGTCTTTCCTTTGCCTCCTCTTTTTTGTTGTTTTACGTTGCTTAATGAACTTCTCTTAATATATCCTTTCAAAGTAACTGTTATCAAAACAGATTCCTTTTGTATTGTCTCCTCTATATTGTAATTTAATACTGAATCAATTGCCCTGTTATCAATTTCTGTTCTTCTATCTACACCATATTTATTTCGTATATTTATTAATTCATCACTTATTACTTTTAACAATTCTTTTTTTGAATTTATTATTTTTTTATATTTTATAATTAGTTGAAGAAGCTTATCTAATTCACTTTCAATCTCATCTATTCCAATTGCTGTTAATTTTTGTAATTTTAGTTCTAATATTGCTTCAACCTGCTTTTCGGTCAATAAATAGTTTTTTTTATTTGATTTCCCCTCTACTGATGTAATAAATTTTTGAGATTTAGTAACTTTAAAATTTGTTTTTAATAATATTTTTTTAGCATCTTCTGGATTTTTTGAGGATCTAATAATTTTAATGATTTTATCTATGTTCTCTACTGAAATTGATAAACCTATTAAGATATGTGATCTTGCTTGAGCTTTTTCAAGGTCAAATTTTGTTTTCTTTAGTACAACATCCTCTCTAAAAGATAAAAACGAATTTAAAAATTTCAGTAACCCACACTGCTCAGGCTTTCCGTCAACAATTGCCAACATGTTAAAACCAAATGAACTCTCAATAGATGTGTTTTTATACAATAGCCTTTTAATTGTTTCTGGTTCAATGCCGTTTCTAAGGTCAATTACTAATCTTATTCCCTCGCTATTTGATTCATCTCTGATATCTCTAATTCCCTCTATTTTTTTTTCTCTGACTAATTGTGCAATCTTTTCTGTGAGAATTGCCTTGTTAACTTGATAAGGAATTGATGTAATAACAAGCCTCTCTCTACCACCTTTAATTTGCTCTATATTAATATTGCCTCTTATTTTAAAAGATGAGGAAGATTTACCTTTGTCGTAGCCTTCCTTTATGGATTGTTTGCCAATTACAATGCCTCTTGTTGGAAAATCTGGACCTTTAATATGCTCCATCAATTGTTTTAACGTTGTATTTTTGTTTTCTCTCTTGTTATCAATTAATGTTAATGTGGCATTAACTACTTCTTTTAAATTATGAGGTGGTATACTTGTTGCCATACCTACAGCAATACCACCAGCTCCGTTTACTAATATATTGGGAAATTGAGAAGGTAATACTTCAGGTTCTTTTTCGGTTTCATCATAATTACTTTTAAAACTAACTGTATTTTTTTCAATATCATCAATTAAATGTTGGGATACTTTTGATAATTTTGTCTCAGTATATCTCATTGCAGCGGCTGGATCGCCATCGACAGATCCAAAGTTTCCTTGACCATCAATTAAAGGAAGGCTCATGGAAAAATCCTGTACCATTCTTACTAATGCGTCGTAAACTGCTTGATCACCATGAGGATGATATTTACCAATTACATCACCAACTACTCTAGCCGATTTACGAAATTGTTTTGACCAATCAAAACCACCCTTATACATTGCATATAAAATTCGTCTGTGTACTGGTTTTAATCCATCTCTAACATCAGGTAATGCCCTACTAACAATAACACTCATTGCGTAAGAAAGATATGATGTACTCATTTCATCATACATTGAAATTTTTTTAATATTCTTATTTTTTGATATTTCTATGTCTTGCATTATTAAAATGGGATATCATCATCCAAATCATTTGAAGATTGATTTAATTCTTCAACTGCAGACTGATTTTCAGGATTTGGATTTGACTGTGAATTATTAGAAGCACCTAACATAGTTAATGATGAATTATATCCTTGAATAACAATTTCTGTAGAATACTTGTCTTGGCCACTTTGTTCATCTCTCCATTTTCTTGTTGTCAGTTGGCCTTCCACATAAACTTGAGCACCTTTTTTTAAATATTGTTGCACAACATTTACTAAACCCTCATTAAATACGACTATCCTATGCCACTCGGTTTTTTCTTTTTTTTCACCAGAATTTTTATCTTTCCATGATTGGCTAGTCGCTAAGCTTAATCTTGCCACACTTTTACCGTTAACCATCTGTTTTATTTCTGGATCTGCGCCTAATCGACCGATCAATAAAACTTTATTTAGACTTCCTGCCATAATTTTTTTAAAATATAGATATGAATAATATTATTTATAACATATTTTTAATGAAATATTAGTTTTATTAATCTAAAGCAACAGAATTTATGCAAAAAAAGATAGTTATTAAGGGGGCAAAAGAACACAATTTAAAAAATTTATCTGTTGAGGTTCCAAAAGATAAATTTGTAGTAATTACCGGTATATCCGGGTCAGGAAAATCATCATTAGCATTTGATACAATATACGCTGAGGGACAAAGACGTTATGTAGAAAGTTTATCGGCCTATGCTAGGCAATTTTTAGACAAAATGAAAAAACCTAATGTTGATATGATCGAAGGTTTAAGCCCAGCAATATCAATTGAACAAAAAAATGCTCCAAAAAATCCAAGATCAACAGTTGCCACCGTTACAGAAATTTACGATTATATGAGAGTTCTTTATGCTAGAGCTGGTGTGCCCTACTCCCCATTTACAGGAAAACCAATAGTATCACAAACCATAACTCAAATTGTTGATAAAATTAAACAATTGCCAAAAAAATCTACAATATATCTTTTCGCGCCCGTAGTACGTGGAAGAAAGGGAGAGTATAAAAAAGATATACTCGCATACAAAAAAAGAGGTTTCAGAAAAATTAAAATAGATAATATTCTTTATGACATAGATAATGTTCCTGAAATTAATAAAAAAATTAAGCATGATATTTATATTTTAGTAGATAGGATTGTATTAAATTCATCTTTAGGAAATAGGCTCGCTGAAGGAGTGGAAACCTCGGTTAATTTAGCCAATGGTTTATTGTTTGTTGAGTATGAAAACGAAACTCTTCCAAAAAAATTTAGAAAAATAGAAAAATTAATTTTCTCAACAAAATTTGCTTGTCCAGAAAGTGGTTTCACTATTGAAGAAATAGAGCCTAGATTATTTTCGTTTAATAGTCCTTACGGAGCATGTGAAGAATGTGATGGTATAGGAGTAAAATTAAATGTAGATCCAAAATTAGTAGTCCCTAATGAAAAAAAATCTATAGCAGATGGAGCAATTGAACCTTGGGCGAAGACTACAACTTTATACTATGCCCAAACTTTATCATCTATAGCTAAACATTACGGTTTTTCTTTAGATGAAAAATGGAATAAATTACCCAAAAAAATAAAAGATATTATTTTATTTGGATCTGATGATGAAGAAATTAAATTTTCTTATGATGACGGATATGAAAAATATTCACACAAAAAAACTTTTGAAGGAGTTATAAACAATTTAGAAAGGAGATATCTAGAAACTGATAGTGAGTGGAAAAGAGAAGAAATTTCCCAATATCAATCTGATACTAGTTGTGAAAGATGTAAGGGACTAAGGCTTAAAGATGAAGCTTTATGTGTCAAAATAAACCAATTAAATATAAGTGAAGTAACTGAAAAATCTATTTATGAAGCTAAAAAATGGTTTAATTCACTTCAGATCAAATTAGATAAAAGACAATTAAAAATAGCTGAACATATATTAAAGGAAATAAACGAACGATTAGATTTTTTATTAAATGTTGGCTTAGATTATTTAACATTATCTAGAGAGTCTGGAACGTTATCTGGTGGTGAGTCCCAAAGAATAAGATTGGCATCTCAAATTGGATCAGGATTAACAGGTGTTCTTTATGTTTTAGATGAGCCATCTATAGGCTTACACCAAAAAGATAATATTAAATTGATTAACGCGCTTAAAAGATTAAGAGACTTAGGGAATACTGTTGTAGTTGTTGAACATGATACAGAAACAATGGAGAATGCAGATCATATTATAGATCTTGGTCCAGAAGCAGGTCATAATGGTGGTGAGATTGTTGCGCAAGGATCATATAAAGAATTGTTGGCTGCTAGTAGTATTACAGGTAAATATTTATCTAACAAATATTTTATACCTGTGCCTAAAAAAAGAAGATTGGCAAAAAATGGAAGATTTTTGCAAATATTAAATGCGAGCGGTAATAATTTAAATAACGTAGATTTAAAAATTCCTTTCGGAACTTTTACATGTGTAACTGGTGTATCAGGAAGCGGAAAATCAACATTAATTCTCCAAACTTTATATAATGCATTAAATATTAGTTTAAATAATAATAAATCAAGAAAAATACCTAAACCATTTAAAGGTTTAAGAGGTATTGAATTAATAGATAAAATAATTGATATTGACCAATCCCCAATTGGTAGAACTCCAAGATCAAATCCAGCGACATATACAGGAGCATTTGGTCCTATAAGAGATTGGTTTACAAATTTACCAGAGTCTAAAAGTCGAGGTTATAAACCTGGGAGATTTTCATTTAATGTTAAAGGTGGAAGATGCGAGGCTTGCGAAGGTGATGGTGTTATTACATACGAAATGCATTTCTTGCCTGATGTTTATATAACTTGTGACGAATGTAAGGGCAGCAGATATAATAAAGAAACATTAGAGATTAAATTCAAAGATAAAAGTATTTCAGATGTTTTAAACATGACAGTTGAAGAAGGCTGTGATTTTTTTGAAAATATATCAAATATAAGGAGTAAATTGCTAACACTAAAAAAGGTTGGACTTGGATACATAAAAATAGGGCAACAAGCTACAACACTATCTGGTGGAGAAGCGCAAAGAATAAAACTGGCCAAAGAACTATCAAAAAGATCAACTGGAAGAACTATGTATATTCTTGATGAGCCAACAACTGGTTTACATCAACATGATATTAAAAAATTGTTAGAAATTTTACATACATTCGTTGCATTAGGAAACACAGTTGTAGTAATTGAACATAATTTAGATGTAATTAAAACTGCAGATTACATTGTGGATATGGGTCCCGAAGGTGGTGTAAAAGGAGGAAATATTATCGCTGAAGGAAAACCAGAAGATGTGGCAAGTGTAAAAGATAGTTACACAGGACAATTTTTAAAAAATCTACTTAGCGGCAAAGAAAAAAAAATAGCTTAATTAATCCTCTTTAATAATTGTTTTTTGACTAACTCTAAAATTAACTAAAATTGGACATGCAATAAAAATTGAAGAATACGTTCCAAAAATTACCCCTAATATCATCGCTAAAGAAAAACCTTTTAGAATCTCTCCACCCAATATGTAAATTGATAACAAGGCTAAAAGAGTGGTGACTGATGTAATAATAGTTCTTGATAAAGTTTCATTAATAGAAATATTGGTCAAATTGAAAATCTTAATATCGGAATATTTTCTAAGATTATCACGCACTCTATCGTAAATAACAACAGTATCATTCATTGAGTAACCTACTATTGTTAAAACTGCTGCAACAATTGATAAATTTATTTCTAAAGAAAAAATAGAAAAAACTCCGAGTGTAAGAATAACATCATGGAACAAAGCTGCAATAGCACCTATACTAAATTGCCACTCAAATCTAATCCAGATATAAACTAGCATAGCTACGAGCGATAATGTGATAGCAATAATTCCTGATTTTAATAATTCAGAACTTACTTTTGGGCCTACTGACTCTACACGTCTAAAATCTATACTCATTCCATATTTTTTTTTAATATTGTCTTTGATATCTTTGATTAATTCTGGACTATTGATTGCCTCCGATTGAAACATTACGATAAAATCTGTTGAATTACCAAATTCCTTAACCTTAACTCCATTTAAATTCATATTGTTAAAACTATCTCTTATATTTGTAATGGAAATATTTTTATCTGAAACACGTAATTCCATGAGTGTACCACCCTTAAAATCTACGCCGAAATTTAAACCTTTAAAAAAAAGAAATATTACAGATACAACAATAAATATTATAGAAAGCAAATTTAAAGGCTTAAAATATTTATTGAAAAAAATTTCTCTCATTATATTAATATTTCTCTTTCCTTATTTTTTACCACATAATAAGCAGTGAAAAGTCTAGCGATAAAATACACAGAGAACAGTGTTGTTAAAATTCCAATTCCTAGCGTAATAGAAAAACCTTTTATAGGTCCCGATCCCATAAAAAATAATATTACAGCAGCAATTAACGTGGTTACGTTTGCATCGAGAATTGTTGTTTTTGATTTAGTATATCCTGCATCGAAAGCAAGTATGGTATTTTTTTCGTTAACCATTTCCTCTTTTATCCTCTCAAATATTAAAACATTGGCATCAACAGCCATACCAACTGTTAATATTATTCCTGCTATTCCAGGTAAGGTCAATGTGGCCTGAAAAATTGTCAATATTCCAATAAGTAAAAGTAAATTTGTAATTAAGGCTAAATTAGCGATTAATCCAAACAAACGATATTTATAAAACATAAACAAAACAACAAGAATGAAACCTACAATTAAGGATAAAACTCCTGCCTTAATTGAGTCTTTTCCTAAATCAGGACCAACTGTTCTTTCCTCAATAATATTCAATGGTGCTGGTAATGCGCCAGATCTTAACAATAGGGATAAGTCTGTTGCGCTTTGAAAAGTAAAATTTCCAGTTATCTGTCCAGATCCACCAACTATTGCTTCACTAATAGTTGGTGCACTTATTATTTTTTTATCTAAAATTATAGCCAATTGTCTACCAACATTATTTGAAGTTGCTTTTCCAAATTTTTTAGCTCCTACCCTATCTAGATTAAAAACTACAACCGTTTCGTTTGTCTGATTATTCATGCTTGGTTTAGCATCTATTAAATTTTCACCACTGATAATTATTCTTTTGCTTACATTTTCTTCCCTTTCGGGATTATCGTCGTAATTTAATTTTTCGGTTCCAAAAGTCTCCTCAGCTTTTTGTGAAACAAATTGAAATGATAGGTTTGCTGTTTTACCAAGCAAACTTTTAATTCTCTCTGGATCTTTTAGTCCAGGTAATTCTACTAGAATTCTGTCATTTCCACGTTTTGTAATATTAGGTTCATTTGTGCCTAACTCATCTACTCTTCTTCTAACAATTTCTATGGCTTGATCTAATGATGCATTTTTAATTAGCACAATGCCGTAATCAGAAAATTGAAGAGAGTACATGTTACCATCCTGCATAAGATCTAATTGATGCGTTTTAAATTGTTGGTAATAAGGATTAATTTCGCTTTGTTTATTCTGTAAAATTTCTTTTATAAATTCAAAATTTTCATCACTATTGAAAACGATTTTATTACTATCAAAATACAAATTTTTATAATTAAAATTTTTTTCTTTAAATACTTTTTTCAACTCTAGCAACTTTGACTGAAGTTTTTGGTTTAAAATAGGATTATTATCAACTTCTAGTAAAAGATATGAACCACCTTGCAAATCAAGACCTAGATTTATAGATCTTTTAAAGAATATGTCTCCAGATTTAAAAAAATTTGATAAAGCAAAATAACTTAAAAAAAGAGAAAAAATTATAACTGAAAATATTCTTAGTTTTGAAAAGTATAACATTTGATTGTAATGTTATTTTTTAATTTCTACTTTATTTGTTATTAACCCTTGAACGCCATTTGATCTTAAAACTTCAACTTTTACATTTTCTGATATTAATACTTCAATTTTCTCGTTATCAATAATTCTATCTACTGTTCCTATAATGCCACCTGAAGTTATAATTTTATCTCCTCTTTTTAATTCCTCTACCATTTTTTTATGCTCTTTAGCTTTTCTTTGCTGTGGACGAATTAAAAAAAAATAAAAAATTACGAAGATTAGAATTAACGGTATAAATTGTGCTATTCCAGGATCCATAATAATAAGTTTAGTTTTATTTATACCAAATATATTCCTAAGACAACTGCTATTTGACGAAAATTTTATCTATATTGTTCATATATGGTTTAAGAACATTTGGTATATTAATACTTAAATCTTTATTTTGGTAATTTTCCATTATTGCTATTAATGTTCTTCCAACAGCTAATCCGCTTCCATTTAGCGTCCCAGGATACATAATTTCTTTTTTGTCGTTTTTATATCTTGATTTCATTCTTGTAGATTGGAATATACCACATGATGAACAGCTAGATATTTCCCTATAAGTATTTTCAGAAGGCAACCAAACTTCAATATCATAGGTTTTTTCAGCGCTAAATCCCATATCTCCACTGCTAAGAATAACTTTTCTATATGGTAAATTTAATTTGTCTAAAATCATAGTTGCGCAGTTTGTCATCCTTTCTAATTCTTCTTCACAATTTGAATTTTCGACAATGCTTACAAGTTCAACCTTATTAAACTGGTGTTGTCTAATCATTCCCTTAGTATCCTTTCCATAACTGCCTGCTTCTTTTCTAAAACATGGGGTAGATGCAACTAATCGAATAGGTAAATCTTTTTGATTTAATATCTGGTTTTTAAACATATTAGTTAAAATTACTTCAGCAGTTGGTATAAGAAATTTACGATCGGAATTCTCAAGCTTTAGCTCAAATTGATCCGACTCAAATTTAGGCAATTGTCCCGTTCCATACATAGTTTCTGAATTTGCAATTAAAGGAGGTGAAATCTCTGTATAACCATTAATTTGGGTATGAGTATCAATCATAAAGTTTGATATTGCTCTTTCAAGCATTGCAAGATCCTTTTTAACAAAAACAAAACGTGAGCCAGTGGTTTTTGCTGCTAAGTCAAAATCAAGCATATTTAACTTTTCACCCAATTCATAGTGAGATAGTGGTTTAAAATCAAATTTTTTTATTTCGCCTTTTATTTCTATAACCTTATTTGAACTTTCATCTTTGCCGACTGGAACATCTTTTAAAGCTATATTTGGTATTGTAGACAAAATATTATCTAATTTAGATTTAATTATTTTTTGTTTATCTGATAGCTCATTAATATTGTTTGATATTTTTTTTGATTTTTCAAACATTGTCTTGTCTTTAGATTTTGATATTATTTTTTTTTCTTTTTCAAAATTTTCTTTTTCTTGTATTAATTTTCTATTTTCCTCATCTAAACTAATTAATTCATCAAAATTTATTTGAGTATTTCTATCTCTAATTTTAATTTTAAATTCATCTAAATTTTGACGTATATATTTAATATTGTGCATTTCTTTCCTTGTTCTTCGTCTCAATTAATTTTACAGAAAAAATTGATAATTCGTATAATATCAACAAAGGTATTGCTAAACCAATTTGAGTTATTGGGTCAGGTGGTGTTAGAATGGCAGCAAAAGCGAAAATAATTACTATCACGAATTTTCTTCTTTCTTTTAAAAATAATGAATCTACTAATCCAATACGAGCTAACAAAGATAAAATCACAGGTAATTGAAAACTTAAACCAAATGCAAAAATTAATTTCATTACCAAAGATAAATATTCATTAACTTTAGCTTCTAGTTGAATTGGAAGATTTGTAATATTTCCTGTACTCTCAAAAGATAAAAAAAACTTTATAGCAAGTGGCATAATCAAATAATAAACAAGCATTCCACCCAATAAAAAAAGTATAGGTGTTATTACCAAATAAGGCATAATTGCTGATTTTTCATGTTCGTATAAACCAGGTGCTATAAATTTCCAAATTTGAATTAAGATGAATGGACTTGTAAAAAAAAATGCAGCAAAAAATGATACTTTCAAATAAGTTAAAAAAGTTTCCTGAAGTGCAGTAAAAATTAATCTCCTTTCGACAAGACTATTTTCTGTAGCTTTAGCGTAGGGTTCTACTAAAAAACCATAGATATAATCTGAAAAAAAATAACATAGTACAAATAATATTAATAAAAATATTATAGTATTAATTAGTCTTTTTCTTAATTCTGTTAAATGACCAATAAAACCAATTTCATTTTTATCTTCAGACATCTATGTCTTTCTGCTTATTTGCATTTTGGTTATTATTTATTGTTTCGTTCTTGTCATTTTCTATATCTGTAATTTCAGTTACCTGGTTTTGTACTGAATTTACATATCTTTTAATTGAACCTATCCAAGAGCCAACTTTTTTAATCATAACAGGAAAGTCTTTTGGACCAACAACTATAATAGCTACTGAAACAATTATTAATATTTCAAACCAGCCAATTTGGGGCATTTGAATTATTCTTTTTTATCTGAGTCTTGGTTGTTAGAATCTTGATTGTTTGTAATATTTTTATTTGAATTATCCTCTGTTGGGTCTGAAGCCATACCTTTTTTAAAACTCTTTATACCCTTGGCCACATCACCCATTAGACTTGAGATTTTGCCTCTTCCAAAAAGCAAAACAATTAATACAGCTACAATAGCAATTTGCCAAAATCCTATACTCATAATGTATATATAGCGTTATTATTCAGGTTTTAAAAGAGACTTTTTTTATTTATCGTCATCGCTTTTTAAAGTGCTACTTAACATTTCATCAATATCTGAGTAAATATTCTCTTTTTTTTCATCTTGTTTTTCTTTAAAGAATTTACCTGTTCCAAAAATATTAGATTCTACGTTGGAAGTATCGATTAAACCAGCTGAGCCGAGTTCTTCAACAGTTGGGAGATCTGATAATTTTTGTAAACTAAAATGGTTTAAAAAATCTTCAGTAGTTGCATATTGTATAGGTTTACCTGGAACATCTTTTCTCCCTGCGGTTTTGACCCAATTTAATTCCAAGAGAATTTCAAGGGTATTAGTTCCAAACGCAACTCCCCTAATTTCCTCAATTTCAGCTCTAGTTACTGGCTGATGGTAAACTATAATTGCTAAAGTTTCTATTGCTGCTTTAGATAGTTTTTTTTCAACTGTTTTTTGTTGAGACATTAAATGAGATAAATTTTCTGAGGTTCTAAAAGACCATTTATTGGATATACAAACTAAATTAATTCCTCTCGATGAATAAACACTCTTTAACTTTTCTAAAATTTTAACAACATTAACTTTTTTACTAATTTTAGATTCTATTGAATTCACATCTAATGGATCTGAAGATGCGAATAGTATAGCTTCAATTTCTCTTTCAGCTTCTGTTATGCCTGAAGGGAAATTAACAACATTATTTTTTTTTATTTTTTTCATTTCTCTTTTATAAAAATATCTTCATATAACTTATCTTGTTTAATTAAAATATTCCCTTCCTTAACTAATTCAAGCGAAGCAGCAAATAAGCCAGCATTACCAGTTCTTATCATGCTTTTTTTAGCATTAAAATTTTCAGGTAATAATTCTTTAAGATTTTTCCAATCAGACATCTTTCCTAAAAGTTCTTTAATTACTCTAATTCCATCTTCGGTCGTAAAAACAGGTAGCTTTGGTATTGATATTCTTTGAAAATTTCTTGTAGTTATAATATTGGAATATGTTTTTAAAATCTCAAAAAGAGTTAAGTTAAATTTTGTTTTATATACAGATTTAATTTTACCTTTTCCACCCCTCATAAATATATCTCTACCAAGCCTTTTTCTTTTTAACATTTGGTCAGATAAAAGTCTGATTAATTCTAATTTTTTTAGTTGTAATTTTAATTTTTCCGCAACCTCTAAAACTTTAAACTCTTCCTCTTCACTTTCTGGTAGTAAAAGTTTTGATTTTAAATAGGTTAACCATGTTGCCATCAATAAATATTCTGAGGCAAGTTCCAGGTTCACATTTTTAGCGTTTGTAATAAAATTATGGAATTGATCAGCTAGTTTTGTAATTGAAATATTTTCTAAGTTAACTTTTTGAGATTTAGCTAAATCTAATAATACATTTAATGGTCCATTAAATGCATTGAGCTCAACTTTAAATTCTTCGGAATCATTTAGATTCATTACTCTACATTAACTTAATTTTTTAATTATTTGTGAGGTTTTTTTAATTACAAAATCATTTAAAAATGGAGAATTATTTGCAACTTTAATCATTTCAGACATTTTGCTATTACAGTGAAGCACTAAATTACAACCAGCAGTAAATGACTTGATTGTTTTTAATGATATATCACCTTTGATAGCTTTCATAGAAATATCATCTGTCATTATAAGTCCATTAAAACCAATTTTTTTTCTGATTAATTTAATAATCTCTTTTGAATTAGTAGCGCAATTATGTTTATCAATATGAGAATATTTAATATGTGCGGTCATTGATAATAATGATTTTTTTTTTTTAAAAGCTAAAAAGTCATTTTTTTCTAAATAATTAACTTTTTTATTAATTTTTGGTAAACGAAAGTGACTATCTACTTTAGCTAATCCATGTCCCGGGATATGTTTCATTACAGTTATAATTTTATTTTTATGAAATAATTCAATAACAGTGTCGCCAATATTTGAAACAATTTTTGGATCCCTACTATATGATCTGTCTCCTATAATATTACTTTTGTTTTTAATCAGCAAATCAAGAACTGGAACTGTATTCATGTTAATACCCATTAGTTTTAATAAATAAGAAATTTGGTTTACATAACTATAAAGGTAAACTTTAAATTCAGACTTGTTCTTAGTGTATAAATCACCAAAAAATTTAGCACTAAATAAAGAAGTATTAAATATTTTCCTTATACGAGATACCCGACCACCCTCTTCATCAATTAAAACAGGGTAATTTTTGTCTTTAAATAACGTTTTAATACTATCGGTTAACATCCTTGTTTGATTTATATTTTTAATATTTCTAGAAAAAAGAATAATTCCCCAAGGTTTGTATTTAAGTAAAAATCTTTTCTCATTACTGCTCATTTTTGTGGATTTAAGGCCACAAACAAATGATCTTCTTTTAATTTTTTTTAAGTAGTTCCCAAAATTTATATTCTTTTTCATTATTATCTAAATTTGTATCTATGTATTGAATAATATTATCAGTATCACTCTCGAGAATTAATAGTTTTTCATTTAATTTTTCTATATTACCTTCGTGATTTGATAAAGATCTATAAGAATTTTTTTTATTTTCATCTGAAATATAATATCTGTAGGTAAAAAAGATAAAAAAAAATATTGATAATATGTAGAGCAAAAATTTCAGTTCTTTTATCATTACATTTTATCAGGAGTTTTAACACCCAAAATATTCATACCAATTTTAATTACATTCGAAACAGATTTTAATAAAACTATTTTTTCATTTGTTATCGTATCATTTATAATAAATCTTTTATTTATATTATCTTTACCTAAATTCCAATATGCGTGAAATTCAGATGAAAGTTCATATAGATAGTTAGATACTCGATGAGGTTCTAATTTTTTACAAGATAAATCAATACATGCAGGCCACTCGGCAATTTTTCTGAAAATTCTTTGTTCTTCATTAGAATAAACAAAATCAAATTTATCTATGTTTATATCATCAGTTATATTTTTATTTAAATTTCTAAAAACAGAAGAAATTCTTGCATAACAATATTGAACATAGTAAATGGGGTTATCTTTAGATTTTTCTTTAACTTTTGAAAAATCAAAATCGAGTTCTACATCACTACTCCTATTAAGCATAATAAATCTGGTGGCATCCTTACCTACTTCATTTATTAAATCCTCAACAGTTATATAGTCTCCTTTTCTTTTAGACATTTTGAAAGGTTTTCCATCTTTTATTAACTTTACAAGTTGACTTACCTTACAAATTAATTTTTCTTTCTCTCCAGATAATGCTTCAACAATTGAATTTATTCTTTTAACATATCCAGTGTGATCTGAACCTAAGATATTAATTATCTTATCAAAACCACGTTCTAATTTATTATTATGATATGCTGTATCACTAGCAAAGTATGTCCAGGACATATCAGATTTTTGCAAAGCTCTATCTTTATCATCACCAAATAAAGTAGATTTGAATAAAAGCTGTTCTCTTTCTTTGTAATCACTTGACTGTTTTCTCTCAGGTGCTTTTATTTTACCTTGATAAACTAAATTTTTTGATTTTAATTTCTCTATGGTTTTGTTGACCTCTTTGTTAAGAACAATAGATTTTTCACTTACAAAATTATCATGCTTTATCCCTAAATTGTTTAAATTAATTTTTATTAGATTTAAAGATTCACTTACTGCTAATTCCGTAAGCTTTTCAGAAATTTCTTCATAATTTTCAAAATTAAGCTCTTTATTTTGATTAATTATGTTTCTTGCAATTTCAATTAAATAATCACCTGGATACAAATTCTCGTCATTTTTAGGAAATTCTTCATTATATTTAATTTCTCTAATTCTTAAATAAACAGATTTTGTAAAAAATAAAATTTGGTTACCGTAGTCATTAACATAGTACTCTTTTACAACATCATTTTTATTAAATATTAGTAAATTGGAGAGAACATCACCTAGAATAGCTCCTCTGCAATGACCAACATGCAATGGCCCTGTGGGATTTGCGGACACAAACTCAACCAAATATTTTCTTTTTTTTATATTTTTATTAACTCCATAATTATCACCATTTATTAATAGCTCTTTTAAAAAGTTATTCCAATAATCAGATGTTAAATTGATATTTATAAAACCTGGATTTTGGATATTTACATTTTCAACACCATCTAAATCTTCAATCAAAGTTTTTAACTGCTCTGCAATTAAAAGAGGGGATTTTTTGTTAATTTTACTTAATACCATAGCTACATTAGTTGAAAGATCGCACTTAAATTTTACTGGTGGTAATTCTACATTTATATTGTCCATTTTAGCTGGAATAATTAGAGAATTTTCTTTACCAAGTTTTATTAAAATTTTTTTAATTTTTTCTAAATAAATCTCAAAAATATTCATTTTATTTTGTTGTATAAGTTGATCGCAAATCTATCAGTCATACCAGAAATATAATCACTTACATTACGATAAAGATCTGAATTAATTTTATTTTTCTCAATATATTTTTTAGGATTTCTGCATATTTGATTAAATAAATATTTAATAATATATTTGCCTTTGTTGTTTTTTTTTAACACCTCTTTATTATTATACATCTTTTTTTTTAAAAATTGTTTTATTTCATTCTCTGTATCAATAAATTTTGGTGAAAATGAAATTAAATTATATTTAGAATTTATTACGTCGGAATAAGATAAAATTTGATTTTTTTTTAAATTTTTAATTGAATTTTCTATTAAATCTTTGACCATATAATTGATAGAGTCTCTTATCATCTGGAATAATATTATATCTTTATTTTTTTTTTTAATTTTATTTTTGTAAACACCGTATATTTCTTTAAAAAAATTAATTTCCAACAAATCATTTATAGAAAATACTTTGGCAGATATGCCATCTTGTATATCATGATTATTGTATGCAATGTTATCCGATATTGTGGCAATTTGAGCCTCTAATGATGGGAACTTTTTAATATTAATTTGCTTTAATAATTTATTTATATTTTTTACACTTTTAATATTTTTGCTCAATTGATTTATGGGTCCATTGTGTTTAAGCAGACCATCTAATGTTTCAATTGTTAGATTTAGTCCGCTAAATTTTAAGTACTTATTTTCCAGCATCATAACTATTCTTAAAGTTTGGATATTATGATTAAATCCACCATGCTGATCCATACATTCATTTAACATTTCCTCCCCGGCATGACCAAATGGGGAATGCCCCAAATCATGAGCAAGCGAAAGTGTCTCTACCAAATCATCATTTAATTTTAAGTAGTTAGATATAGATCTAGCTATTTGCGCAACCTCTATTGAGTGAGTTATTCGAGTTCTGTAATGATCATCAACTGTGTTAACAAATACTTGAGTTTTATGCTTGAGTCTTCTAAATGCAGTACAATGAACTATCCTATCTCTGTCTCTTTGAAATTCTGATCTATAGAGATTTTTTGGCTCCCTAAACAATCTACCTTTGCTTTTAAACACACTTAAATTTGAGTAATTTTTCATACTTTAAAGTTTAAAAATTTTAACTATATTAGTAATATCAGTGATTGTTTATGATTAAAGAAGTTAAATTTACCGATAAAGCTATAAAACAGATAAATCATCTTTTATCAAAAAAAGATAAAGGCTCTTTTTTTAGAATCGCAATAAAAGGTGGAGGATGTTCTGGATACCAATACGACTTTTCTTATGATTTAAAAGCTAATGAAGATGATTTAATTCAAAATAATATTTTAATAGACAAACAATCTGCGTCTCTGCTTAAAGGCTCTGAAATTGACTATGTTGAAGAACTTATTGGGGAGTCATTTAAAATAAACAATCCTCAAACCAAATCTTCTTGTGGTTGTGGCGTTTCTTTTTCTCTTTAAATGATATTAACAACTTGGAATGTTAATTCTATTAGAGCAAGAATAGAAAATATTAAAGATTATCTCAATAAATTTTCTCCAAATATTGTCATGTTACAAGAAATTAAAACAGAAGACAAAACCTACCCTTACGATGAATTAAAAAATTTGGGATATGAAAGCTATGTATTTGGTCAGAAAAGTTATAATGGGGTTGCAATTTTATCAAAACAAAAATTAAAAAATGTTAAACATGATATTATTAAAGATAAAAATAAACAATCTAGAACAATATCCGCAGAAATTTTATACAAAAAAAAAAATATACAGTTAATAAATATTTATGTGCCTAACGGAAATCCTGTAGATACAGATAAATATACCTATAAAAAATATTGGTTAGATAGTTTTTTTAAAATACTTAAATCTAGTTTAAAAAAAAATCAAAATATTATCATAGGTGGGGATTTTAATGTCATACCTGCTGCTGAAGATGTTTATAATTATAAAAGTTTTGAAAATGATGCATTATATAAATTAGAAATAAGAAAAAAATTTAGAGAAATTTTAAATCTGGGTTTCAAGGATATTTTTAGATATATATACCCTGATAAAGAGGAATATACATTCTGGGATTACATGAGAGGTGCTTGGCAAAAAAATAATGGTATGAGAATTGATCATTTTCTAGTAACGAATTCACTAATTGAAAATATTAAAGATATAAAAATTAACAAATATCCTCGTGGTAAAGAAAAACCATCAGACCATACTCCTGTCGAGATTGAATTAGTTTAAATTTTCTAACCTTTTATACTTCCTGAAGTCAAACCACTAACAAGATATTTTTCAAAGTAAATAAATATTAATAATATAGGAAGTGTTACAATTACTGACCCTGCCATCAAGAATTGTCTTGGAGTTTCCGCATCACCAGAGAGATAATTAATAGCTCTAGATAAAGTAAATGTTTTGGGATTATCTAAAAACATCAAAGAAAAAAGAAATTCATTCCACGCAATCATAAAAACATATAATGCAACTGAGGCTATCGCAGGAAGACTTAACGGTATGATT